>ENA-ORXU01000457-ORXU01000457.1-marine-metagenome-genome-assembly--contig:-NODE-457-length-47337-cov-11.338489_pt1 | contig 47337 bp, 27 predicted proteins | sample MGYA00237869_ERZ511484 | MGnify/ENA metagenome assembly ERZ511484 | reverse complement strand
GGTCCAGTACTGGAGGTGCCATTTACATTGGATACAGTAAGAGTGGCTGAGAGCTGACCAGAGAAGCTTGTTGATACGGTGGGACTTGCCAATGTTGAGCTGTTAGGGGATACCCCTGCACCAGAGAAAGTCCAGTTATAGTTCGTGCCAGGATAGACTCTCTCGCTGGTATTTATGAAGTTAATATCCTGGTTAGGGCTGCATAATTCTATTGTAGTCTCTGCTGGAGTAAAATCAGCTATGGGCGCGCATCCGCACATGTTAGAGTTAGCGAGTATGGCTCTACGCGGACTCCCTTCCTGAGCATCCATGACGACTGAGATCCGATTTGCTTGGTCCGCAGTGAACGTGTTCATACATATATCATTACTGTAGTCCATGTAGTTCTCGTACATATCATTACCAGGATCAGATGGACAACTATCGACGCCTGAAGGACAGCCCGCCGAGGAAAATGACTGTCTGGGTGTATCTTGGCAGAAATCATCAATACCGCAGGGCCCATCGCCCCAGATATGAATCAAGCCCAGCCAATGACCTGTCTCATGCGTCAGGGTACGACCCATATTATAGGGAGCTCCACTCGAAAATGGGAGCGTTTTACTCCCTATTGTTTGATACTGTACCACTGAGCCGTCAGTTGCAGCTGACCCATTGCCAGACTGAACGCCGGCGAGACTAGCAGCTTCAGGCAGCTGCGCAAATCCAAAAAGACCAGTTACCAGCTCAGCTGTCCATACATTATAATATTGATTGGGGTTCCACTGAGTAGCAGGCTTAATTTGCGACTCAAAGTAGGCTTGATCATAAGGAGGAGCTGTGAAGCTTAGGTTATTGCGATTGATTCGATTGATCCCAGCTTCTGCTAGGCAATTGCCAGATGGGTCAATCTGCGCTAAGCAAAATTGTACTTTAGTATCAGCTGCCACATTTTGTGTAGAGCCAGAGAGATTGGCAAAGTCTTGGTTGAGTTGTTGCAGTTGTGCATTTATGTACTGAGCATCAATATTAGGTGTAGCGCCTGTGGCCTCACCATTATGGATGATGTGAAAAATGATAGGTAAGGTGATGACTTGATTACTATTGAAGCCCGTGGATTTCTTTCCGTTTGCTTTTCTATTGTTTTTTTCTTTCAAGCGCTTAGCCATCCATTTCTCAAAATCTGATGCAGATCCACGATCAGGATTTTTGCGTGCTAAAGATTGATTGTATTCTGGTGTACTGCAGCGGACCTGTTTGTTTCGTTGTGCATTGATGGGGTGCTGTGCTATTCCAATAAATAGTAAGAGTATAAAGATTCGAATGCCCATCTTGTTATATAATTAATTGATTTGATATTATGGATCTATAATTAAATCCAATAGGTAATCTTACAATTGAAAGACGAGCGAAGAAAGCAGTTTCCTATGGAGGGGCTGCAAAATTGTGTTAAAATTTAAGATAGATTAATATAATAATTATATAATATATAAATATCTACAAATCAATTGTTTATAAATTTATGTTATAGTATAAAGCTTATTTGTCTAAGATATTAGCTTCGACTAGTAGCTTATGTGCAGCTTTTTCTTTGTCTTCTTCCACGTACAGCTCGATATGTCCGAAAAGTCCAGCGTGAGCGGAGTCCTTCTTATCTATCGTAAAGCTCACGATATCTGCTTCCTTTAAAATATGCTGCGCCGTCTTGATTTTTAATTCTGAGACGCTAAAGAATACCATCGATTTTTCCATAATCCAAAACTTTTAAGCTTAACAATTATACGATACTATAGGTTCCAGTTTATTTCTCATTAGTCATGACATACAGCTTTCGACTGTGGCACAGAAAGTACTTGATTAAGATACTTCAAGGCCTGGATAAAGATTGATAGAGTCAAGGGCACTATAATTTAATATAAGTCCTGCATTTAGGTGTCTGCGCTAGATTTCTGCTTAGAGTCGATAGGCAAAATTTAATTCAGGTAGAGAGGAACTTGAGCTATTCAAGATGGCTGAGGAAATCCTAGACTCGCATATAAAATTATCAGCTGGGATCTTGATAACTGGAATAGTCGACCCACATATTCCGGACTGTTCCGAGAAAGAAAGTTGAATGGAGAAGTTGATTAATGATAGGATTCTTATCAAAAACCATATAGAGTTACTTACTTAATCTATATGATAGTAAAGAGTGAAATTCTACCGATCAAAATGCCATGAGATTTTTCCATGGAAAACCTCGGAGAACCAATTCATACTCATGCTTAAGCATGGAAGGTCAATGAGTTGTAGAGAATAAAGTAAACTAACCAGATAAGGTTTTGGAAGGAGTAGAATAAAAAGCCACTAAGAAATCTTTGGTTTAGTATAGTTTTTTCATGCTTATGATTCTTAGTGGCTTATAGTAAGTTTTTGTACTTTAATTCGATCTTCAATAGTATAACGTGGATAGATGAATAGCGCTGCTTGCAATGTCGTAAGCATGTCAATTATCTTGGATAAATTGACTGATATCCTTGACAGCTTCTAAGCCCTTAGGGCCGAATTCAGCTTGGCCAAAAAAGGAATGTAGCGAGTTTTCGTACCGTTTGAGTTTGACAATATTACCTAACTCTTTGAGCCTCAAGGCAAAGGCTTCGCCCTCATCTCGTAAGGGATCCAAGCCAGCCGTCAGTACAAAGCAAGGAGGCAAGTCTGATAGTTTGTTGGAATAGATGGGAGACAGCAGCGGGTCTCTAAGATCGTGATGATCAGGTATATAGTTAGCGCTGAATAATTCCATCAGGTGTTTTGTTAAAATCAGTCCTTCATCATACTCTTGATAGGAGCCTCGCTTGTCACTCTGGCAGTCTATGACTGGGTATATGGGTACGATGCATCTGATGGATTCGCGATAGCCCTTATCGATTAATAAAAGGGCAGATGTGATACTTAAGTTGCCACCAGCACTGTCACCCATAATAATCACTTCTGTCATTTTCCTATTCAGGTATTCGGGATGCTTGATCAGATATTCTATAACTTCAGTCACCTCAAGAAGCGCCACTGGAAATTTTACTTCGGGTGATAGCTGGTAGTCTATAGATATCACGGTGTATCCAGTCTCAATTGCCATGCGTCTGCACTGCTGATCGTGAGAGTCCAAGTCTCCGATACACCATCCTCCACCATGAATAAAGCAGATAATAGGCGTATCGATGTCAGCATCTTTATCTTGGTATATTCTGACTGGTACCTGCCTATCCGCACTAGGTATGGTGCTATTCCTGACAGATGCTACAGGCAGTTTGGTAGCGTAGTCAGTCCTATCTGAAAGCTTCTTAAATTGCCTTCTGACTTCTAATACATCGGTGCCCTTGTAATCTTTCAGCATTTTGAGGACTAAGCCAGATTTGTAATGAATTGGACCATGCCGTGTATATGTGAGGAACCTATATAGCAGGACCAAGAGGATAAACACCGCTATCATAATGATGGGAATACCAAGATTCATGTCAATAATTTTCTAGTGAAAATTTACATCATTTAATGGGAATAATGGCGCAACGTTTGAGGTAACATTTGTCATATGAGTTTAAAATGCTCAATTAGAATATACTCCTACTTCCAATAGTCACGTATGACATGCTCAGAATGATGGCCGATGAGAACTAATGCGAAGCTCTCCAATTCAGTAAATAGCTGATGACCATACCTACGGATCCGATGGTCGACATGATACTGCTATGATCATGAAAGAATATACCATAAGCTGTAAGCACGATGGCGCTAAATGTAAATATGGTCATCACAAATTTGTTTCTGTGCTTAACATACCCCTTGCCTATGATCCACCCGCCGATGAAAATGGAAGTAATCACCAGTGATATCTCCACAGCAGGATGGCTCATAAAGCTCGTAAAGCCTACTGCTCCGAATGATAGTAATATTGGTAAGGCAAGGCAGTGTATTGCGCAAAGAAAGGAAGCAGATAAGCCTACTACAGTAGCTCGATTATGTGTTTTGTCATCATTCACAGATACAAAGATATCTATTTGCAACAATGTTTCAAAGAGCTGTCTTAGTATTTCGCACTTTTACCTCTATCTGGCAGACTGTTATTGATAAAATCCCTGATGTCCTCATTAGCAGTTTTTAAATCTTGTGACCTCAGATACATCATGTGTCCGCTCCTGTATCCTTTAAAGGAGAGCCTGTCTTTCATTTTGCCGCTAGGATCCAGCTGCCACATCGTATATTTAGCATTGTAGTAGGTCGTAGCTCCATCAAAATAGCCTGACTGGATCATCACATTGAGATAGGGATTTTGAGCCATGGCTTGGCGCAGATTTTCACCGGTATGATCATCACTCCGATCCCACGGATGGACAGGGCCAAACATGTTGTATTTTATATCCGTTTTATAATTAAGTTTTTCTCTAAGATAATAATTGATCGCAGGGGTGAAGGAATGCAGCCATGAGGTAAGCTCAGAGTTGTAGTCTGGCCTGGTGCCTGCTTGCTTCTTATCTATCCCCAAATACCTAGAATCTAACCTACCCACGGTGAATCCCTTATCTCTCATCAGGTCTTTCCAGAAAAATGAAGTTGGTACGTCTAAGTTATTTTCTAAGATAGAAGCTTCACTTAGTCCAGAGTAGAAGGCCATTTCTTTAGCCGTTTGCTTTTTAGTAGTCTCATCTAAGAATCCGCCCATGTACAGTCTCGGGACTAAGGTATTAATGGTATAGTCTTCTACCTCGGCGAGTACATCATCGAGGTCCTTTGTCTGTAGTTCAGGAGGTAGCATCTTCTGATACCAAGCGGCTGCAGCAAAATAGGGTAGACGATTAGCAGCCATAATAGGTCCGTCTCTTTCAATTCCGAGCTCCGTAGGTGACACCAGTATGACCCCATTAAGATACATCCACTGCCTGTTCTGTAATTCTAACGCTAAGCCTGAAACTCTGGTGGTCCCATAGCTTTCACCGATCAAATATTTGGGGGATCTCCAGCGGTTTTGACGACTGACGAAAGTATTAATCCAATCAGCTAAGTATTTTACATCAGCATTGACACCGAAAAATGTCTCTTTAGCTGCTTCTTTATCCAAAATTCTTGAGTAGCCTGTGTTCACTGGATTAACAAACACGATATCTGCTATATCTAAAATAGAATAAGGATTTTCTCTCACACCGTATGGCTGGGTAGGGAATCCTTCATCATCTATATTAAGTCGGTAGGGGCCAGTATAAGCTACATGCATCCAGACTGAAGCCGACCCCGGACCACCATTGAAGGAGATGACTAACGGTCGTTCTGACTGGTCCTCCATACCTGATTTTTGATAGTAAGTGAAGAAAAGTGAGGCTACAGTCTTACCGTCTGCATCCCAGACAGGCTGGGTGCCGCAGGTAGCAGTATAGCTGACAGGCTTACCCTTGATAGTGATGGAGTGACTGGTGACGACTGTCGTATCGGCTGGAAGTGATATATCTTGAGCTGCTAAGGTCAGCGCAGCTATGGTCGTCAGTAAAATAAGTATAACATTCTTCATAATATCGTATTGCGGTAATTCTTCGGTCAGCGAATAGCTAAGATAACTATACGAGAGGGTAAATGAAATTGATTGGATGATATCTTAGATTAGAAGATACTGCCCTTCTATTGATCAGGCGAAATTTCTTTCGGAATAGGGTGTAATCTCCCCGAGCTCCACATATCGCTTCAATAGATATAGGTACATCGCCCAGCAATAACTTGATCTTCTAAAATGATCGTTTGTTGAGTTCCAATCTCGATGATAGAATTCTACCAGCGTGCCGCCAGCGTGTGGGTTTAAATTGAATCCGAATGAGGTATCAGTCCAGTCATCGTCAGCATGAGTCATTTTCCATGCTATGGATTTGGCATATTCAACATGAGTAACAGTCCCCCTCCAATCATATTCTGGTGAAAAGTAGAATCTATATACTGAATGCAGCACTGGGCTGCCAGAACTGTTTAAAGTCCACCAGCTACATAGACCATTTGCTGTTGTGATGGCATCAAATACGATAGCTGGAATCTTATTGATGTATACATCATGTAGAATGCTACACATTCAAGTCGATCTAATGAATTAATGAGCGTAAGGAGTACTTCTGAGCTATCCCGCAGTTCTGATTTTAGTATTTTCCTGGATCCAGCATCCTACAGTGAAAGACTGACCCTCTTTAAGGTTTCTGACAAAAATATCTTCATTAGTAGGCATGTACTGTCTATACTGAGAGATCCATTTATTGGCTTCGTCTGCTGCTGAGGGATCTACTTGCTTCGCTTTTTGAAACATATCAATGGCAGGCCACGTCACAATTTGACTTTCCCAACCTCTACCCGGACCGCAGATAGGTCCACTAGAGGCATATAGCTTGCCGATGAGTAGGTAGGGTTCACCCCAGTCTGATTTAATGGATGCTGCCTTGAGAGCGTACCTTCTTGACTCCGGAAAATTCTTGATATCCCGATAGTATATCTTAGCATTTAGCAGAGTATACTTAGCTTTCTTATCTATATCTTGGGTTTTCTCCACGAAGCTATCGAACAAGACGACCGCTTCTCTGAATTGACCGTCATTATAGGCATTGAAAGCTTGCTTGAGTGGTCCTTCTGGCGGAGGTGGCACGTAGCAGTTAGTGCTCTTAGCACTGGCTAAAGTCAGCATATTTGGATGATCCAGAGGGCATTCTCCCCATCGCAGTTTTCTGGTGATATCACCTATGACTTCACAGTCTTTTTCATCAGCGAGGTATTCTGGATAATACTTAGCTGCATAATAATCACAGGGGTAAAAGCCTTTCAGACCTTCTAAAGCTTCAAGCCGCTTGGGTGAATACTCGTTAATGATCTCCCACGATTCACATTTATCTTCGCACTCATCCATTCCCTTTTCTATAGCACCGAATATAAGATTAGCATACTTACTACCTTCCTCATATGACATCTCTTCAGCCACGATCTTATCGTAAAGCAGCTTAGTAAAAGGGTTAATCACAAAATAGTCTACCTCTGTGCCTTTCGCATCGAATGCAGCTTTGAGTCTTCTGAAAGCTTCTCCCTCAGGTACATAATCAGCGAATGTATAATAACTATCAAAGCCCAACCGAGCATTCACATAGTCTGCGTCCTCAGGATGGCACTCGATTCTTTTATTGTATATTCCAAGGATGCTGTCCGCATATATTTTTCTATCAGCTTCGGCTGAGGCTTCCGTGAAGTAATGCTTATATAGCTTCACTCCATCATCGAATTGGTATTTGACCCGTCCATTGGCGGCAGGGGCTAAGCGATAAGCCTTCTGCCAGAGCGGCAGAGCATCGTCGAAGTTCTTCAGTTTAATCTGGTCTCGGTATAAGACGTATGCTGTCTCGGCTTGATCTCTATCTCGCGGGCTGAGTTTGGCTAAGGTCATGCAGGGATTGTCAGGCTCGCTGACTGCTTGAGGAGCGGGGTCTACGGGTGCTTTGACTACAGGAGTAGTCGTGGTAGAGCAGGCTATGGTCAAGCATGCAATGCATAGTGTCGTAATAATCTGGTTAAAAACTTTCATACGTTACGGTTTCTTTGTTCCACGTGTTTAGAATAATGTACAATATATCAGTTATGGCGCAAAGATTGTATTGGCCTAATGTTATTAAGCTTCATTTATCATTTCCATAACGAATTACCCAGTGCTATAAGTTTGTCATCTGATTGTCGTCTGACTTGATGATGGATGTTGCTTCCTTCTATTTTACACTCAGATATAAGATGATCATTGATAAAACTTTCATGCTTGAACTGGACGCTTAATTCTGTTAGGTTCCTGTATCCTGACTCTTGACGTGGGGCACTATCCAATAATAACCTAATAGTGCTGATATTATTGACATGACTATTCCAATCTAAGTCATTCCAGCTGATGTGTTTTTCGATACTGCGGTCTACACTCTTTAATTTATGCAGTCTGACAGCGGGAGAGGACAGTACCTGCTCTGGCACATGGTTATAAAAGGGAAATGCAGGAATTTTAATCATCTTTTTGCTATGGAGATTTATGAGGCCCCAAGTGGAGGTAGCCATGGCGATTACTTCTGACTGCTCATTGCTTACAATGTAGTCTCTGTAGGCTAAGAGTCTGTTATACCCTGCGGGGTAGGTATTTATCGTTATTGTTTCTCCGAGTGCAGGAGTTGTAACGATGCTGAGATGTTTTTTGAGTAGTATCCAGCTCAGATTATTTTTTTCTAAATCCCATACTGACACTTTGAGGTCTATGGCATTAAGCATAGAGGCGTCTTGCATAAGCTGAATCATGCTTGATGGTTTAAGCAGCTTAGCGGGATCTATTTCACTCGTTCTGATCTGATAATCAGCCTTATATCCAATGGCATCTTTCAAATTAACAGTGTTGCTTTATTAATAATAAAGGAGTTCAAGGGTAAGGGCCGATCTTATTAATATGTAGTTATGTGATAATAAGGATAATACATATATATTAATTTTTTAATATGTATTCATATTATGATTTTTTATTATATTTGCTCCATCGAAGCTATTTCCTTGAATCTGAAGTAACTCGATATCTAACCTAAGTTGCCACCTGTCCTGATCATAGATCCTTCAATTAGTTGATAAAACTCTGCTCGATAAATAAGGAAACTATGGTAATCTCATTATTTGAAAAATTTAAGTCTATACCCGCTTTAGGATTGGCTTTCTTTCTATGCATCGGAGCGATGCATGGACAAAGGACTATTTCTTGCGTTGGTAGTTTTAATCTGTCTATGCCAGACTGTGAAGTTGGTACAATAATTACGCCAAACATGGTGGTCGCAGGATCGTTAGACACTGCAGTAGCTGAATATAATATTATTGTAAGAGACAAACATGACAATATTCTTCCAGAGGATAAAGTCACTGGTCATCACATTGGGCAGACAATCACCTATTCCTTAATACAAGGTCCTGAAGCCAGTGGTCAAAACTCATGTTGGGGAAGCATCTTTGTTGAAGATAAAATAGCTCCCATCTTTCCTTCTTGTAGCAGCACTCAAATGATGACTACAGTAGAGTGTTTCTCTATGGATGAATTTACTATTCCAGTAGAAGATAATTGTGACCCGTCACCTGAACTTATCTTAGTTGATGAGATTCCTGTAGAGACGGCTTGTAATCAGATGGACAACACTATAAAGAAACTGCTTAGAAAGTATGTCGCAATAGACGCTAGTGGAAATGTTTCGGATACCTGTGAGTTCGTCCTTAGTGTTACTAAATTAGATATCGAACCTTCTAATCCCCAGATTGAAGGGCCACGTGATACTGTACTACAATGTAATACCTTTGAGTTAGACTTTCAGGGTCATCCAGATCCCATCATGGCTGGAGTTCCTATCTTTCTCACGGGCGGAGATACCGTTTTTCTCTTTCCAGATTCGTCCATTGCCGTATGTAAGTTAAGTGTCGTATATAATGATGAGGTAATCCTCGATACAGACTGTACGAAGAAATATATAAGATCATGGACCCTGATTGAAGGCTGCCTGAATAGTCCTGAACAGAGAACATTTGTGCAACAAATTACAGTCATGGATTCTATAGCTCCCACCTTAGAACCCACAGCTGACATAGAATTATTAACCAATGGCGATGGACAATGTATCGCAGTAGAGGCCATCCCAGTCCCAGATTTTTCCGATAACTGTATTGATAAAGAAGACTTAAGCTTATTCTATAAAGTCAATTTTCGCGAACCCAGAATTTTATTTACTGGACAGCCGATCAGATTCGAAGAAGGTATGAATACTTTGGAATTTATCTTGTTTGATGGATGTATTGGGAATAATTCAAGCGTAGTTAATGAAACTAGAGATACAGTTAAAATATGGGTTGAGGATAAAACACCACCCGTATGTATTGCTGAGAGTAAATCTGCTGTCAGCTTAAATAATGATACGGGTGAGGTCGTGATTAATGCTAGCGTCTTAGATGAAGGCAGCAAGGATAACTGCTCCAATAAGGTGAAGGTATTTGCGAAGCGTGATACGGAGGGCTGTAATTGTTTAGAAGAAGACGCGGAGCGTAGATATAGTGACTTTATCTATTTAGGTAGAAGAGGGGAGCATGATTATTACCTTTCTGAGGATGAAGTAGTAGCGCCAAAGGCTTTTCAGATCGCTAATGCTATGGGTGGATATGTGGTTACCTACAATAGTCAGCGTGAACTAAATTTCGTGAGAAGGGTAGTCAGAAATTATGGGCTTAATATAGCTAATCCGCCTCTGGCTAATATTCCCTTTACAGTAGGCTATTCTGACGTGTGGGTTGAAGGCGAGTTCGAATGGGAGAGCGATAGTGACTTCATGCTGGATTTTATGAATATTAATAATATAGAGAATGACTACGTAATGGGGACGTCTGTCAATGCGCTTCATAATACCTATAACGGTAGAGAAGACGCCAAGAGATTTGTTCTTGAAGTAGACACACCATGCGGATTCAGCGAAACTATTAGACTCTGCTGCGTAGATGTATTTGAGGGAGCGCCTGTTACATTGAGAGTGATGGATAAGTGGGGTAATTTTACTGAGTGCTCAGATACAGTACTCGTGCAGGATAAGACACCACCACGAATAGCGTGTCCTCGAAATATGGAAATTTCTTGTGTAGTGGATAACACGGATCTCTCTCAATTTGGAATGCCGACGGCAGAAGATGCTTGCGAAGCTCAAATCAGAGAAATAGCTCCGGTAAGAAGAATAGATGCTAAATGTGGCATTGGTACCATCACCAGAAGATTCATCATTAGAGACGGTAACGGCGAGCAAAGGTGTAATCAAGTGATAAGAGTCACTAATGATGCTATTAGAGAAAGCTTAGAAGTTATTGATCCACTTTCAATTTATATTCCAGATAGTCTTCCAGCGTTAGGAATTGTGGACATGAATGGTATGTGCGATTTTGATATTGATAGATTACACCCAGATTCTCTTCCCGCTCGATTTAGTCCTCAATTCACCGATAATGGTATTTGTACAAATCTATGGGTTGGGTTTGAAGATGATCGCTTCGTGGTACCAAATGCGAGTGTAGGCTCATGCTTTAAGATAGTCAGAAAATGGCTCATCTTAGATGAATGCTTTTTTGATACCATTACTGGAAGCATAAAGGTTGACACAGTATATGAATATGATCAATCTATTGTAATCACTAATTCCATAAAGCCAACCATAACATTGACAGCGAATACCGAAATGATGGCTTGTAATATTGATGGCAACTGTGAGAAAGGTAGTATTACCTTAGGAGCTAATTTTAGCGACGATTGTACGAGTTCTGCTGATTTAATTTGGAGCTACGCCATCGATCTTAATTTTGATATGCCAGGCGATACTGTAGATATTAATGTATCGGGAATTGGGCCAAGGGTCCTATTAAGCGGTATGGCCAGTATGTACCCCATAGGGAAGCATAAGATTACATTCTTTGTTCAGGATAGATGCGCTAATACACAAGCGCTTGTCCACGAGTTCGAAATAAAAATATGTGAAGAGCCGACTGCGGTCTGCCAAAGCCTGACTCAGCCGCTACACCTATTTCCAGATCCACCAAGATCTCCTGATGTAGATGGCAATGTGCTGATGGATAGTGTATATATGTGCTCACAGGCAGATTGGTTCCAACCGACGAAAGGAGGAGGTAGCTATCACCCGTGTGATGTTCCTCTTGTCTACAGTTTTTCAAGGGATACGACAGATACAGAAAGATGTTTCACCTGTGCCGATCTATGTGCGCCGCGAGAAGTCACCATATTTGTGACAGATACATTCGGTAATGTAGATTCATGCATCAGCACGATGACGCTCACTGATCCGAAAGGCCTCTGTCCGCCAATCACAGTGACTAATGCTGGTCCAGATCAGCAGATTTGTTCTGATGCTCCTACGGTTAATCTCAATGGAACAATCGGAGGCGGAGCTGTCAGTGCGACGTGGGTTGGAGGTAATGGTACCTTCGCACCCAGTAGAAATGTTCTAAATCCCACGTATACACCGACTGGACCTGAGATTGCAGCTGGATCTGTAACGCTGACCTTATCGCCAAGAGGAGCAGCACCTAACTGTGATGCAGATGACTCGGTGGTGATTATGATTAGCCAGGCAATAGTAGCAGTAGCAGGTCCGGACCAGACGCTATGCGAAGGCACAGTAGCCGTCATAAATGGGTCGCCAGCTGGTGGAACTTGGACTACCAGTGGTAATGGTACTTTTAATCCCGCGATGAATCGATATACACCTGGAAGTCAAGACATTAATTCTGGCTCTGTAACTTTGACGTATACCACTGCTAATCCTCCAGGTCCTTGTGGTCCTGATTCGGATGAATTGATTTTAAGAATTTTACCTGATCCAACTGTCACGCCACCAGCCGGAGGCAATATGAGCTTCTGTGAAGGTCAGACGGTAAATCAGATTGCATTAACTGGAAGTACAGGCGCTAGATTTAATTGGACTAATAGTAATACAGCGATTGGGCTGGCAGCGAGCGGAAGAGGAAATATTCCATCCTTCACAGCCGTCAATAATGGAAATGCTGACATTGTATCTACCATCACGGTCACGCCATTTTCTGTCGGCCCTAATGGTAATAACAACAATGGTAACGGCGATGACTGCGTGGGTGACCCGATACAGTTCACGATAACGGTATCGCCAGGTGTCACAGTAGATGCAGGAGAAAATATCAATATATGTTCAGATGATGCGACTGTGCAGTTAGCAGGAGCCATTTCAGGCATAACGACTGCAGGAAGTTGGATAGGAGGGCAGGGTACATTCAACCCAAATAGAAACTCACCGACGGCCACATACACATTTTCACCAGGGGAAATTAACGCAGGTTCGATCACATTGACGCTGAGATCAGCGAATCCGCCAGGACCCTGCCCCAGTGTAGATGATCAAGTCACGATCAACATTTCAATGGTGACAGTGAATGCTGGGCAAGACATTACCACGTGCGGGGATGACTCTACAGTTACCTTAGCAGGTGTAATATCAGGATCAACGACCAATGGAAGATGGGTTGGAGGTGCTGGAACATTTTCGCCAAGCCGAAATGTGCCTAATGCTATGTATACGCCGACTCAAGCTGAAATCAATGCTGGAGCAGTCACACTAACATTACGCTCTGGAGCAATAGGCGCCTGTCCTGCTATGGATGATCAAGTGATCATTAACATTAATCAGGCAGTCTCCGTAAATGCTGGGGCGGATATCACGGTCTGTGCGGATGATGCTCAAGTGACCTTAGCTGGTGTAATCTCTGGTTTAGTGACTACGGGAAGGTGGGTAGATGGAGAAGGTACCTTTGATCCTAATAGAACCACGCTTAATGCCACGTATACGCCTACACAAGGAGAAATCATTGCTGGTACCGTGACACTAATTCTACGATCAGATGATCCAGCGGGTCCATGTCCTAGTACTGATGACGACGTGACAATTACAATCTCTGAAGGTGTAGATGTCAACGCAGGCGAAGATCAAACCGTGTGTGAAGATGTCAGCACTGTGTCCCTCGCAGGTTCAGTGACAGGTCAGGTCATGATTGGAAGATGGGAAGGCGGTCAAGGGGTGTACACGCCTGGTAGGAATTCACTAAATGTGACCTATACGCCTACACAAGCAGAAAAGAATGCAGGTTCAGTGACACTCACACTACGTAATAGGGGCAATATTAGTCCTTGTACGGTAGTCAGAGATATGGTGACCATTAATTTCACTCCTAATGCGGTAGTTTCCGCTGGAGCTGATCAATTCATCTGCCATAATGAGACAGCCACATTCACACCTACGCCAGCCGGAGGTACATTTGCTGGAGGTATGGGCTCGTTCAATGGTAATGTTTATACACCCGCACCGACAGAGAGAGGCGCAACCATCACCTTAGTTTACACAGTACAGGGTGGTGGCAATGGCGGATGTATGGGTGGATCAGACGAAGTAGAGCTGACTATATCCCCCACACCGACTGTCAATCCTATTGGTGATATCATGGTTTGTGCAGGCGATCCTGTGGTCGTGGGTAACTTCACGGGTAGTGCTGGTACAACTTTCACTTGGACTAACTCTGCTCCCAGTATAGGCATTCCAGCTAACGGAAATGGCAACATTTCTACATTTACAGCTATGAATAACTCAGCGTCAGATATCACAGCGACTATAACGGTAACTCCATATAACTTTGGTGAAGATGGTGTAGATAATCTTGGAGCTGGTGACGACTGCGTAGGAGCTCCGATAACCTTCACCATTACGGTTGGTACATCTGGTCAGGGACCCTTATTTGAATGTAAGAAGTTAGTTCAAAATATAGAAGACACGAATCCACCGTCTACGACATTCAATATCTTTGATATCGTTTGTTTCGGTGAGAGCTCTTGTTCTGGACAGCCGACAATCACTGCGGCTTTCTCTGCTGATCCATTGGATACTCTACGGACTTATGGCTGTACCAATGTGGGTGATATACAGCTGACACTCTTTGTTTTTGATATCGGTGATGCGGATAACGATGGAGTGAGAGATACCACTTTCAGAGAGGCATGTTTCGCGATTCAGACAGTGCTTGATCCCTCAGGATTCTGCCGAAATTTCGCACCTGGCAACCCAAATATCGCTGGTCGAATCTTTACTGAAGATGGAGATGGTATAGAGAGTACATCGGTAGCACTGATCGGTGACGATTCTGAAGAATATACTACGGATGATAATGGACTCTATGCATTCCCAGAAATGATCATGGGGAATCAATACATCGTCAAGCCTCAGAAATTTGATAATCCTCTGAATGGGCTTAGTACGCTGGATATTATCCTGATGCAAAAGCACATTCTCGGATTAGCGGAGTTAGATTCTCCATACAAAGTGATAGCAGCTGATGTCAATGATTCTGGAACACTCTCAGCTCTGGATTTGATTGAAATGAGAAAATTGCTCTTAGCTTATTATGATGAATTTCCTAATGTACCATCATGGAAAATGGTGGACGCCTCATACCAGTTTTTAGATCCGTTCAACCCTCTCACGGAAAAGTACCCACAGGAGTACATGATTCAGGAACTGAATAAAAACATGGCAATTAATTTTATCGGTATAAAAATGGGTGATGTTAATATGTCTTCTGATCCGAATATGCTTAGAAGAGCAGAGATCAGAACGAGCGCTGATGTATTGACGTTGGATGTCACCCCGCGTTTCATTGGCGATGAGCTCAGATATGACTTCACGGCTCAGGATTTCATCGATATAGAGGGTTTTCAGTTTACACTCGAAGTAGAATCAGCTGGCCTAACTTTCAATAGAGTCGAAGGATCTGTATTGGATATGTCGGAAGATAATTTGGGTCTCAGATTCATTAATAGTGGTCAGATCACAGTAAGTTATGATAAGGTTGGTGGTGTATCAGCTGGGGACGATGAGCTTCTATTTAGTGTAGTATTTAAACATACGGGAGCCAGAAGTTATACATTCGATTTAGGATCCAGAATTCTACCAGCACAAGCATATAGCACTCAAGAAGTATTTGACATAGATGCCAGACTGATTGAAACTCATCAAGACATCAGGCTATACCAGAATAAGCCTAACCCATGGTCAGAAAGTACGCTGATATCATTCAGCTTGCCACAGGCGATGGACTTTGAGATGAGATTTTACAGTGTAGACGGATCACTTCTGATGAATAGAAAAGCTGAAGGTCATTCAGGTATGAATGAGCTTCAAGTCATGCGAGATGATCTAGATACAAAGGGGCTGGTATACTATGAATTAATAACAGCAACAGAAAAATCATCTAAGCGGATGATTCTCATAAAGTAAGGCAGGAAAGACCCTTACGTACGATTACTATAGTTCTTTCGATTAAGGTTTTATAATGACAGAGGCTCCATAGGGCCTCTGTCTTTTTAGTTAAGCTTATGTTATTGACACAGCGAAATAAACCAGATGGTGTTGATTCTTATTTAGTAATATAGACTTAGGGTAAACCAGCAGCTTTCGTTTCCAAAAAACTGTGCATATTTGCGGTCTTTTAAAAAATTTGTATGATTACTTTCAGACGATTCTCCTTCTTTTTATGCTTGTCTATTTTTGCAGTCGCGTGCACATCTGATAATAAGTCTAAACCTATCAGCGACTTAGCCTTCGAGTCTGTATCCTCTGCGAAGGACTACGCCGATCTGGTCATCACAGCTCTGAAGACCGACCGCGACAAAGTGATATTTGATCAATTCTTTGATCAGTCAGAAGTCGATGCTTATCAGCTCAATAAGACGGTGAAGACTTATGCCCAATCTATCGGTTCTAAAAGAAGTACCTGGGACTATCTCGGAGCTGAAGAGAGCGAGTTGACAGATAATGGGTACGATTATACTTGGTATGACCAAAGAGGTAGAATAGCGATTCAGATCAATATTCTGCCCGTGACCAACGCCGCAAAGGATCAGTACAAATTAGAAAAAATTGAATTTCGTAGTCGTATAGATGTGTTGGAAAGTGAAGCTTTTCCTGGTGGAGAGATAAGCGACTTCAAGAAGCTGGCTAAGAAATAAGTGATCGCACTTGAAGCGTAACCTGAGGTCAGGGCATGTCAGATACGTTATATCCATGAGCTCCTACTTCTCGCTCAGGTTTACACCACAGCTATATGAGTCTCATCATGTTCTGAAGTGCGAAGCCCCGTTGACGTCAAATATACTGCCAGTCATCCAGATTGGACTTGATGCCATTAACAATACAGCCTGAGCTACCTCATCTGGCTGAGCTACCCTGTTCAGGGGCGATTGAGATCTGATACCGTCACCCCTTGGTCCAGCTAATCTATCCTTCGCCATATCTGTCTCAACAAATCCCGGCGCCACAGCGCCGACAAATATTTGATATGGCGCTAAAGCATAAGCTAAAGACTGAGTCAGAGAATTCATAGCTGCCTTACTCGCGCCGTAAGCTGGTTGTAATGGTTCTCCCCGAAATGCTCCTCTTGAGGTGATATTAATGATGGTCCCTTCTCTGCGCACTATCATATCCTGCGTGACTAAATAGCTTAGATTAGACCCTGCTAATAGATTAAGCGATAAGATCTTATCCCAATGTGCCTGCCATTCTTCATAGTTGACCTCATTGATGGGATGATGAGATCCAACTCCGGCATTATTGATAAGTATATCGATCTTAGCTTTTCTATCTAATACCTCTGCGATGAGTGACTCAGCCTGAGAGGGATCTGATACATCGGACCTGATACTCATGTGACCCTTTCCCGGGATCTGGCTGATGAGCTCTTCAGCTGCTTCTTGATTACTGCGGTAGACGATGACACAGACTGCACCCTCTGCGGCGAATCTCTCGGTGATGGCCTTTCCGATCCCTCTGGAGCCACCTGTGATTACGACAACTTTATCTTTAAATCTCTCCTCACTCATATAAAACTATATGTAAATAGGACTATTGGCCTCCTACTGTGGCTTCTTGTGATAAATTAAGATAATCCACTGCCAATTGTGAGATGGCTTTTACTCCAGTGATCATACCAGATTCATCTATGTAGAAGTCTGGGGTGTGATGTGGAGCAGCATCAATTGGACTTACATCAAGAGGCTTACCTCCGACAAAATAATAGAGAGACGGTATCTGCTCAGCAAAAAACGAAAAATCCTCTGCACCAGTCACCGCTGGAGTGATGATGATATTGTCTTCGCCAATAGCTGAAGAGAAAGAGGGTATCATTTGTCTTGTCAGCTCCAGATTATTAAATGTCACTGGAGCGTACCGATCAATAGTTACCTCTGCTGTGGCGCCAGCGCTTTCTGCTATCAGCGTTGCTGTCTTTATAATCTTAGCGTGGATCATTTCTTGCATATCCACATCCAAGGTTCTGATAGTACCTACCATATGCGCCTTTTCAGGGATGATGTTATTCCTGACACCAGCGGTGATCTTACCGACGCTGATGACTGCAGCTTCCTTAGTCAGATCCGTCTGACGACTCACGATGGTCTGTAGCCCCATAATGATCTGAGCTGATACAGTGATGGGATCCACCCCTCCCCATGGTCTAGCACCGTGCGTCTGCTTACCATGTACCGTGATCTCAAATCGATCCGCTGCAGCCATGATCCCGCCAGCTTTGTACATGATCTTGCCTGCATCTAAGCTGGAGCTGATGTGCTGGCCAAACATGACATCAATGCCGTATTTTTCTATCAGACCCTCCTTTACCATAAGCTTAGCTCCTCCTTCTTCTCCTGGAGGAGCTCCTTCTTCTGCTGGCTGGAAGACAAATACAATCTTACCCACCAATTCGTTCTTCATGGATGTCAAAACTTCAGCCGCGCCAAGCAGCATAGCGATATGCGTATCGTGACCGCAGGCATGCATGACGCCTACTTCTTCACCTAAGTATTCTCCTGTTTCCCTTGATCGAAATGGAATATCTACACGCTCCGTGACAGGCAGCGCATCAGTATCAGCTCTTAGGCCTACCGTTGGCCCTTCTCTGCCAGTATCTAATACGGCGACTACGCCTGTCTTAGCCATACCTTGATCTACAGCCAAGCCCATGCCTCTGAGTTTTAGTGCTATTTTATCAGCAGTCTTAACTTCTCGGTTGGATAATTCTGGAAATTCGTGGAAGTCTCGGCGCCATTCTATGACTTTAGACTCTACTTTATTGGCACCATCCTGAATAGCCTGATTATAGTCATAACTATGCGTTTCAACAGCTTTGACAACTGGCTCTTGATAGCCTATCGTGGCACCAGTCGGTGATTTCACAGGTTCTGTCTCCTGCGCATGAAGACAATATTGGGTAGCCAAGAGAATGATACTATAAATTATGGATCTCATATTATTGAATATTTATATCACTTTATTTAATAGACTTATCAAAGATCAATATCCGACTTCGGATGGTTAAGCTAATTATATCAATGACGTCTTATAGTAGAATGAGGCTAATATAATGTAACTGATAACGCTTATCAAAGGTCGGCAACCTAAATATAGGTGACTTAACGTTTCAGTAACTGATTTCGCGGGACTCCGGCTTCAGGTATTTTCAAGGACTAAGACCATCTAAGATACCGCAATCGTACCTGTGAATTATGGCTAACATTATTTATAGTAAAGGAGATTTCTATAAGATATTTCATAATTATATTTATCTGTAACCCGAGTACTCGATGAAATTTAGCTTTCGTACTCGACTGGAGTGAGTCCTCATAAATCATTACATTGAGGCACTAATATACTGGTATGGATATTTTTGAAAAACGAAGCAGCAATCCTGGTCCTCTCGGGAAATATGCTGACGTAGCAGAAGGCTATTGGATTTTCCCTAAACTGACTGGAGAGTTAGCTAATCGGATGTATTTCAATGGTAGAGAAATAATCTGCTGGAGTGTCAATAATTATTTAGGGATGGGTAATCATCCAGAAGTGAGAGAAATAGATGCTCAGGCGGCGAAAGATTGGGGATTAGCCTATCCTATGGGTTCGCGGATGATGTCGGGTAACACAGATCATCACGACGCCTTGGAAAAGGAGCTCGCAGCGTTTGAATCAAAGGAAGCGGCGCTGTTGCTCAATTTTGGTTACCAAGGCATCATGTCCGCCGTGGATGCACTGGTAGACAGGCATGATGTGATCGTATACGATAGTGAATGTCACGCCTGTATCGTGGATGGTGTCAGGATGCATCTGGGTAAGCGATTCGCCTTTGAACATAATAACATCGATAGTCTCGAAAAGTGTCTCATCAGAGCGACAAATCTTGTAGAAGGGACTCAGGGAGGTATCTTAGTCATATCCGAGGGCGTCTTTGGAATGAGAGGAGACCAGGGCCGCCTGCGAGAGATAGTAGCGCTAAAACAGCAGTTTAATTTCAGACTTTTCGTGGATGACGCTCATGGATTTGGCACTTTGGGTGAGACAGGAGCAGGAGCAGGAGAAGAGCAAGGCATCCAGGATGACATTGATCTATACTTTGCGACATTTGCGAAATCTTTTGCCAGTATTGGGGCCTTTTTAGCTGGCGATCAAAGAATTATTCAATACCTAAAGTATAATATCAGATCGCAGATCTATGCTAAGTCAGTGCCCATGCCGATAGTGATAGGAGCTAAAAAGAGGCTGGATATGATGAAGAGCATGCCGGAGCTTAAAAATAAACTTTGGGAGAATGTCAATAAGCTACAAGCAGGTCTGAGAGAAAGAGGTCTCGATATTGGAATGACGGACAGCTGTGTGACACCTGTGTACATGCATGGCTCAGTAGAAGAGGCGATGGCCTTGGTACAGGACATGCGTGATAATTATAATATTTTCTGCTCTATTGTAGTGTACCCAGTGATTCCCAAAGGCATGATACTGCTACGTCTCATTCCGACAGCTACTCACACGGATGAAGATATAGATATGACCTTGGATGCCTTCGAACAGATTGCATTAAAACTAAAAACCGGTACTTATAACGCTGAGGCGGAGCAACTGACATCTGCAACACTCTAATATTACGAATGGCTAAACCCATCATAGGCGGCATACAGCAGATAGGTATTGGTAATCCTGATATTTACAAGACATGGGCGTGGTATCGAAAAGCATTTCATATAGACATCCCGATTTTTGATGAAGCGGCTACGGCTTCTCTCATGCTTCCCTATACAGGCGGTCAGCCGCACGATCGTCATGCCGTGTTAGCTATGAGTATGCGAGGCGGAGGCGGCATCGAGATATGGCAGTATACCAGCCGCATACCTGTAGCGCCAGAACATCAGATCAGCATAGGAGATTTGGGTATCTGCATCGCATCAGTAAAAAGCGATGATATCACAAAAACGTACCATCATTTAAATTCTCTGTCCTGTAATGTGCTTTGTGAGCCTATCAAAAGACCTGACGGAGCAGAACATTTTTATGTCAAGGATCCAAATGAGAATATTTTGGATGTCGTCCCAAGTCAAGACTGGTTTACAAAAAGTAAAGTGAATACAGGAGGCATTTATGGATGTACTATAGGTGTCTCAGATATGGACAAGTCTTTACCTTTTTACAAAAACATACTCGGATACGATACAGTCATCTTTGATCAGACAGACGTCTGTGAAGACTTTGCATGCTTGCCAGGAGGCAGTGAAATATACAGGCGAGTCTTGCTGTCTCACAGTCAGCCAAGACGCGGCCCTTTCAGCGAGTGGATCGGCAGTAGCGAGATAGAGCTGGTCCAAGCCATCGACCGCATACCCCGTAAAATATTTGCAGATCGCTACTGGGGAGACTTAGGCTACATTCATCTCTGCTATGATGTTCAAGGCATGGCAGCTATGAAGTCTCTTTGCGCCTCACATGGACATCCTTTCACAGTGGACAGCAGCGATAGCTTTGATATGGGCGAGGCCGCAGGTCATTTTTCCTACATTGAGGACCCTGATGGGACCTTGATTGAATTTGTAGAAGCCCATAAGATTCCAATTCTGAAGAAGATTGGGTGGTATTTGGATTTGAGAAAGCGGGATGCTGAGACGCCGTTAGCGCGGTGGATGCTGAGGGCTTTGGCGTTGAATCGGGAGAAGGCTTGATAAATTTAGCAATCTATTTCTCCGCTTTTCTATCATTACACTCCTAAGTCGTGTAATGAGCTCAATCAAAATCAAAATCAAAAATATCAATTCGGTATATCATTTAATATTAGGAACAACAAAACCAAGATGAATACAATGACCCTTCTCGCTCTTCGCATGCTGTCCAAATGACTATGACGTTGTGTGGTAGTTTAGGGTTCTTTATTCCATTAATGTAGCTTTACACCTATGTCCTCCACACCCACAGAAGCCACCAAATCCTGGATACAATCCATTGTCATTAAACTAAATTTATGCCCCTTTGCCAAGCAACCATTCCAAAGCCAGACTATCCGATATGTGGAGACAAGCACCACCCATACAGAAGAAGCACTGGCGGAGTTACATCACGAGCTGACCGTCATCTCCGAAGCTGCTGATAAAGATGTAGAGACTTCACTTATCATCCTGACAGGAGGCTGGGAGTCATTTGATGAGTACCTTGATCTTGTGGAGCTTGCACAGCAGCTGCTGTTCGATCTAAATCTTGAAGGCTCCATACAGATCGCAACTTTCCACCCAGCGTATCAATTCGCAGATTTAGAAATGGCTGATGTGCGAAATTATACGAATCGCTCACCCTATCCGATGATTCATTTACTCCGTGAGACTTCCATCAGCAGGGCGGTGGATAGCCACCCTGATGTAGAATCAATTCCCATCAGGAATCAGGAATTATTGCTGCGCTTGAAGATTGATCATTTTATTAAATGACATACTACAATCTGAATATGGTTATTCGAGACTTATTATCTTGTGTATTATAATCAGTCTGAGCCTATAGTGTGGAAAATAGAGAACGATATTTAGCAGAGCAGTTCATACTGCACACGAGCAGGTCTGTTTTCCTGACAGGAAAAGCTGGCACGGGAAAAACCACACTGCTTAAGGAAATTATTAATAAATCTACGAAAAGAACGGCTGTGGTAGCTCCCACTGGCGTAGCTGCAGTCAACGCTAAGGGCGTCACTATCCACTCCTTTTTTCAGCTGCCAACGACGACATTCGCTCCGACACATGACTACCTTACCATAGAAAATATCACGAATCGTAGAGTCTTGGCACAAAAGCAAAAACTGCGGCAAGAGAAGCGACAAGTACTCATCGAGCTACAGCTATTAGTCATAGATGAAATCAGCATGGTAAGAGCTGATCTCTTGGATGCGATTGACTTTACGCTGAGAAGGATTCGAAAGATTCCCTTGCCCTTTGGCGGCGTCCAGCTATTAGTCATAGGGGATCTTTTTCAGTTAGCTCCTATCATCAAGCCACATGAATGGAACGCACTCAAAGCCTATTACAACAGCCCTTTCTTCTTTGACTCCATAGCTTGGAAGGAGTGTGGGGCTATTCAGATAGAGCTTCAAAAGGTATATCGTCAGGCTGATGAGATGTTTATCAATGTGCTCAATCGCATCAGAAATGGAATAAGTCATGGCAATGATGTAGAGATGCTCAATCAACGCTATCAAGAATCGGTCAAAACGGATGAAGTCATCACCCTCACTACGCACAATCGCAAGGCTGATGCCATCAACGTAAGAGAGCTGGATCGGCTGTCGGGCAAGAAGGTGAAGATGAAAGCCAAGGTCACTGGGAAATTTTCCGAATCTGCATACCCAACTAAGGCCGAGCTGATCCTTAAGAAGGGCGCTCAAGTCATGTTTGTGAAGAATCACTCTGACGGTCTTTATTATAATGGAAAATTGGGCACTATAGAATCTATCGATTCGGATAAAATCAAGGTGCATCTCATAGAAGATGACTTCAGCATAGATGTGGTAGAGGAGCAATGGAAGAATACTAAATATACCGTGGATGCGGAAACGAAGAATATTGAACAAGAAGAGGTAGGGACCTTTCAGCAGTACCCTTTTAGGCTGGCTTGGGCGATCACCGTGCATAAGAGCCAAGGGCTGACATTCGAGGATGTCATCTTAGATCTGGAGAATACCTTTGCTCCTGGACAGCTCTATGTAGCGCTGAGCCGCTGCCGATCTTTAGAAGGTATCAGGCTCTCGTCCAAGATCAGATCTCAGAATATCATCGTCGATCAGCGCGTCTCTGAATTCTACAATGCTATGCGCTTAGACGATGGTATTCAAGAAGAATTAGCACAGTCCAAAGATCTTTACGCGAGGCAGTTACTCCTCAGCAGTTTTTCTATGAAAAAGTTATTGGCTTATGCAGAGGCTTGGGAGACATTTATGTTAGACTTCGATATCCCTTCACAAGCAGATGCGCTGCTACAGGCAAAGCAGGCTTTTGGTGTGTTGGATAGATTGGATGCTACGGCAGAAAAATTTAAAATACAATTGCACGATTTGGAAAGAGAAGGAGTCAATATTTCCATCATCCGCGATCGGTACGCGAAAGCCATTGACTATTTCACCAATGAGCTGTACCACAAGTTGATCGTCGGCTTGGAAAAGCACGCATCCATCTGGAAGAAACGATCAGGCAGCAAAAAGTATAACCAAATTACCCAAGATCTAATAGATGAATGCTGGAGGCATGTCCAGCAGCTTTATACGTTAGAAATGAATGGGGTGGCTCTGTATCAGGGTAGCGAACAATACAAACAAGTCATACTATTTGACCCAGATCGAAAGAAAAAGAAAGTCAAACGGGTGGTGGGAGAGACCTACACCATCACACACAAGCTGATGCAAGAAGGGCTCTCTATCGGAGAGATAGCTAAAGAGCGCAAGCTGAGTATCGGTACCATCGAAGTGCATATGGGTAAGCTGATTAAAGATAATAAAATAAAAATCACCAGCCTGCTGCCAGAATCACGCATTAAACAATTAAAAGAAGCCTTGGGAAGCCGCTTGGACGAGCCGTCTAATGAGATCATGCAAAGTCTTGATTTTGATGTGAGTTATGCTGAAATAAGATGGATCAAGAATTGGCTAAGCAAAGAAGAATAGACTCACGGAATCTTAGAATAAACAGCACAGCGAGGTACGATATTGAGCTGTCTATTATAAATTAGGTAATTGTAAGGGCCTTAAATAATAACATATTTCAAAAGAAATATGAAGACTAAGATAATTAGAATAGGATGTATTTTTTTGATGTTTCCTTGGACCAGTTGGATTAAGACGTGCATCATCAGGCCGAGGGCGATTCCATTAGCGATGCTGTAAGAGAATGGCATCATAATAATCAATAGCGATGCTGGGATAGCTATATCTAAGCGATCCAGATTAATCTTTTTAATTCCGTCCATCATCAGTAAGCCGACCATGATAAGGATGGGAGAAGTAGCTGCCACTGGAACAATGCTTGCTATAGGTGCCAGCAGAATAGCAGCCAAGAATAAAACAGCAGTAGTAATAGCAGTCAGTCCCGTCTTACCTCCAGCTATGATGCCTGAGCCACTCTCTATATATGTCGTTACAGAGGAGGTGCCGAGCAGTGCTCCGATGGTAGTAGCTGTTGCATCAGCGAAGAGTGCCTGATTCATTCGAGGCACATTTCCGTCATCATCGAGCAGATCTCCCTTGCTGGCAGTCCCGATCAGCGTGCCCAGTGTATCTAATAAATCTACCATGGTGAAACTGATGATCACGACGAGGACCGAAAGTATGGGACTCCAAAACATACCCTCACCAGCTGAGCTGAACAGTCCTGCGATGTCCAACTGAAAAGCAGTGGGGCTCATATCAATAGAACTAATATCATAGCTCTCTGGTAGCTGAGTGACACCCAGCGGAATACCAATGACCGTGGTGAGGATGACCGCCCAGATCATACCTGCCTTAGTATTTAAAATCATGAAGATTGTTAAGATTATAAAGCCTATTATAGACAGTAATACCGCTGGATCAGTTAGTTTACCCAGCTGAATGATCTGCGGTGGAGCTTGATTTATTTGGCTGACGATCAGGTCTTTGTCTAGAGATTCTTGCTGGAGTATGATGTCAATAATAGGTCCCTGATTTACATCTATGACACCTGCATTATTCAGTCCTATGAGTGCGATGAATAATCCTATGCCTGGAGTGATGGCTAGCTTGAGGAAGGTGGGTATAGCATCGATAATGATCCGCCGAACACCTGTCACTGTGAGGATTAAGAATAAAACGCCTGATAAAAATACAATGGCGAGACCCTGCTGCCAGGTATACCCTAATCCAAATACCACGGTGAAAGTGAAAAATGCATTCAGGCCCATACCTGGGGCCAGAGCAAAAGGTAAATTAGCATATACGCCCATGATCAGAGTACCAATTGCAGCCGCTATGCAGGTAGCTATAAAGACTGACTGGTAGTCCATTCCTGTCTGAGCTAGTATCGTCGGATTCACAAAAATGATATAGGACATAGTCAGAAATGTGGTGATGCCAGCCAGCACCTCCGTCTTCACTGTACTCCCCTTCTGAGTTATTAGAAATTTGTCATGCATATAGCTGAAGTAGTCCTGCAAGATAGTCCTTAAGAAAAATAATAGACTAGCCCCTTGATGATTAATATAGGTGAAAGGGAAAATTAATATTGATCATTTTAACTAATTATAAATCATAGAAACAAAAGTGAGATATACATTTACTCAATGATCTGTTGAAGCTATGACGAGAGAGATAGTAAAGTCATTAGCATGATAAATATACTTACGTGAGCTACCCAGCACCTGTTATGTTCAATTAATTATCTTATCATGTACAACAGTCTCGCAGGATAGACGTGTTAAATTCTGGAGTCATGTCTCAAAGGTCCAAGTATAGCAACCTTCACTGTTGTGATGTTATATCTTATTGACTAATAGATGTTGGCAGACGGGTCTGCTCAGGACCGCTTCTGAATGAGCGTCATAGCAAATCGTATACGCGCCATCAAAATCTTCTATTTGCATAATTTCGATTTCCGTATTTATTTGAATTCCTTTTTTATTCAGATATAATAAGAGCTCAGCTGAACTGTTCTTTAAGGCCTTGACTATTACCTTAGTGCCTACAGGCATAGTGGAGAGTGCTTTATACTGACGCTGAGAAAAATTGCCATTCTTATCTGGTATAGCAGATCCGTGAGGATCTTCTGTCGGAAAACCAAGTAATTCGTCCATGCGATCAAAAAAAGCGTCCGTGGTGATATGCTCCAACTCCTCGGCTATCACATGTACCTCCTCCCAACCAAAATTCATTATTTTAAATAAAAATGTTTCAGAAAGCCGATGTTTACGTATAATTTTGGCAGCCTCCTTTTTTCCTTTCTCGGTGATTCGGATAGGTTTATAGTTTTCATTTTTGACGAGTCCTTCTATAGCCAGCTTTTTGACCATGTCGTTAGCAGTAGGCTTACTCACCTCTAATTCTTTCCCTAATTCAGAAAGAGAAATATTGTCATTTTCCAAGTGCAAGTAGTACAGGGTCTTGATATAGTTTTCCTTAGTACTTGAGGGCATAGTCATATGATTTAGTTGATGTAAGATAAGTAAAATAAAATTGTTAGATTTGTCTAACAAATAAGTTTATGTTTAGAAAATTATTTTTATCTGCTATACATCTGCTATTCCTTTCAGTGGTCCTCTCTGGTCAAGCTGGTGCTATCAGTGGCAAGGTACTTATAGACGATCATCCTGAAGCCTTCGTCCAGATATCTGTGGACTCCACGACGTACGGCGGTTATACTAACCATCTGGGTAACTATGCTATAGGCAATATTCCTTACGGTAGATGGAAGATCACAGCTTCGTATATAGGACACGAGACAATAACTAAAGAAGTGATCATTGACGCTGGTAATGAAGAAGTTGATTTAGATTTTTCTATAGTAGAGACAGCTATGAGCTTAGAGAACATCGTCATCACGGGAACTAAGACCTTCAAACGTCAAACGAATTCGCCCCTGATCGTTAACGTCGTTAATAGTGAAACATTGGACAATATACAAGCATGTAATCTCTCTGAAGGACTAAAGTTCCAGCCTGGTCTTCGTGTAGAGACAGACTGCCAAACGTGCAACTACACTCAGCTGCGTATGAATGGGCTGGCAGGAGGCTATTCTCAAATACTAATTAATGGTCGCCCTATATTTAGTCCTTTGACTGGACTCTATGGTCTCGAACAGATACCTGCTAATATGATTGATCGTATAGAAGTGGTAAGAGGTGGGGGCTCATCGCTGTACGGGTCAAGTGCCATAGGAGGGACAGTCAATGTCCTTACCAAAATACCGAAAGATAATAGCTACGCCTTGGATTATTCCCTATCGGAGATTGAAGGTCAGACGATGGATCACATCATTAATGGTAATTCTACCTTCGTATCTGAAACAGGGAAGTCAGGTGTTTCTTTATTATTTAGTCATCGAGAGCGAGGTCTTTATGATAACAATGGTGACAATTTTTCCGAGATTCCAGAAATAAATAATACCTCACTCGCAACTAACTTATTCTTTCTTCCAGCGGAAAATCAAAAAATTGAATTAAGCCTGAGCAACATTCAAGAATATAGATATGGAGGCGAAATGCTTGATAAGCCAGCATTTCTGACACAGCAATCAGAAGAGAGAAATCATAATGTTTGGATGGCCAATGCAGATTATCAAATTAATCTTAATAATGAAAATACATCTCTGATTACTTATGTAGCATGGCAACATACTGACAGGGATCATTACACTGGTATTGCGCCCGATCAAGATACTCCCGAATACCAAGAATTTCTAAATAATACGCCTTACGGCACTTCAGCAGTGACCACCCTAAATGTAGGAGTACAGCTAAATCATAGACTATCTAACTTTATCACTGGTACTAACGTGATCACTGTCGGCTTAGAGCAGATATATGACAGTGTGATAGATGAGATACCTGCATACCATTACCTAGTAGATCAACAGACTAAGAATACCGGCTTATTTGTACAAAGTGATTGGGAGCTACTTTCAGGCTTAACTTTATTATCAGGAGTTAGATTTGACGAGCACAATCTAATGAAAAATATCATACTTAATCCTCGCCTATCATTACTATATAAATACAAAAATAATACGCAATTTCGATTTAGCTATGGCACCGGGTTCAGAGCTCCACAGGTATTGGACACAGATTTACATATTGCATTTGCTGGTGGTGGTGTATCGCGAGTTAGCTTGGACTCAGAACTAACTGCGGAGACTTCCAGAAGTATTAGTGCCTCTGTGAACTACGATAAACCCATGGAAAACTATATTGTTGGGTTTACATTAGAGACATTTCATAATCGGCTTAATGATGCCTTTATACTTCAGCCAAAAGGAGAAGATGAGTTCGGAGAAAATTTTTTAAAACAAAATGGTGATGGTGCTACTGTAAATGGGATTACCTTAGAACTTCGTGGTAATTATGATAAAAAAATTCAGTTAGAGACGGGCTTTACCTTACAGCGAGCAGAGTATGATAATCCAGTACAATATATTGATGAATTAGAAGGGATTCGAGAATTTATCAGGACACCTAATAATTATGGCTTCGCTTTGTTGTACTTCACCCCATTACCTTCATGGACGAGTACTCTAAATTATATTTATACAGGTACGATGAAAGTACCGCATTTCGCAGGTGCGCCGAACCAAAGTGTAGATGAGATCATAAACTCTCCCGCCTTTTCAGAATTGAGTATTAAAACTGCATATAACTTCTCGACGCCATCTCTGGGCGTCAACTGGGAAGTGTACACGGGCATAAAGAATTTATTCAATGCTTACCAAGATGATTTTGATATAGGTAAAAACCGAGACAGCAATTTTGTATATGGCCCTGCTCAGCCAAGAACCTTTTATATAGGAGTCAAATTATCATCAAAGTAGATTATTCCTTAAGAGAACACTCATTTAGCCTCCAGGCGCTACTAGCGAGACTATTCAGTTAAGATAAATGTGAAATACAGATTGAACCCTTAGCATTTCCATGCGAATCACGCAGCGATCTAATATGTGTACTGACTTTATCTTTCATTCCCCCTGTTTATAGAGAGCAGTAATAACTCAGTCAACCATATACGATTTCTGGGCATAAATAAAATCATAGCACATGGTGAATGAGCTATGAGCTCTTTCGCGTTAATAGCTACATCGCTCAGTTAGTACGCCCATCTGAATTATTTCTTTGCTGTACTTAGGGAAGATAAAAAGATCTTTACTTGCTTAATGCAGCATGGCCTGTAGTATATTTATATCACCATCAACAGATGTCAAAGAGTATGATAGATGTAAAAGATATACGGTACTTATATTTCGCATTGCTTTTAAGCCTCCTATCGAGTTGCGAGAACTCTGAAGTAGAGCAATCTGAGAGCAAGATTCCCATTAAAGTGGTGTTGATTAGCATGTTCGAGTCAGGTGAAGATGAAGGAGATCGCCCTGGTGAATTTCAGAATTGGGTAGAAAGACTACCATTAGATAGGACACTGTCATTTCCGGCTGGTTATCGAGATCTCAGGTATAATGAGGAGATGGGCGTGCTGGGCATAGTCACTGGAGTGGGGAATACCAAAACGGCAATATCAATCACTTCATTAGGTTTGGACGATCGGTTTGACTTGACTAAAGCCTATTGGCTAGTGGCTGGTATCAGCGGAGTAGATCCTCATGATGCCCCAACATCATCAGCTATCTGGGCTGACTGGGTAGTCGATGGAGATCTGGCGCATGAGATAGATGCAAGAGAGATTCCAGAAGAATGGACGACAGGCTATATCCCATTGCGAAAGACAGAGCCATATGAGAAACCCTTTCCTAAAGAAAGAGACGTCGTTGCTATTAGATTGAACTCCGACCTTATGAACTGGGCATATCAGATGACTAAAAACATAGTGCTTCCAGATAATGACGATATCCGTAAGATGAGATCGCTATATGAAGGCTACCCAGCTGCTAATATGAACCCAACAGTTATGGTTGGTACCCAACTCGCAGCTAGTACCTACTGGCATGGCAAATTATTAAATGATTGGGCAAATGATTGGGTAGACTACTGGACTGAAGGAGAAGGTAACTTTGTCACATCTGCTATGGAGGAGATCGGGACTTGGCATTCATTAGAGCGCTTGGATGCTATGGGCTTAGCTGATAAGGATAGATTATTAGTACTTCGTACGGCGTCTAACTTTAGCATGCAGTGGCCTGGAATCTCAGCTTACCAGAGCCTTTCAGGTGAAAAACTAACAGGCAAGGGCTATTCTGCATACCTGCCAGCATTAGAGTCGGCCTATTTGGTAGGAAGTCCAGTAGTAAATGCTTTGGTAGCTGGATGGGGCGATTATAAAGATAATATACCTGAATGAATCTGGTATGCATAGGTTAATATTATGACTTTACAGCTTCGAACAGCATAACACATGTTAACTCACTATTGGTTTTAACATCTAGACTTTGGGGTTTCCATATTATTTATCGAATCTTCGTCTTAGGAATGTAAGGGCTGAAAAAATAAATCTAAAAAATTTTCACAAAAGCCATTATATAGCTACGACTTCTACGTATTAGAATTAACATCTGTTATGACTGACAAAACATGGGAATCTACGATTGAATTAGCTAGACAAGGTAATGATGCACCCTTTAATGCTTTCGTGAATGAAATGTACATCAGTCGCTACCATAAGCCTATTTTTAAATTCACAGGTGGCGATGAAGCTTTGACCCGAGAGGTATACACTAATGCAATCACTAAATTTTGGGAGCGATTTATTCTGCGTGCGGAACCTATACCTCAGCGTAACATAAGTGGCTATGTATTTAATATGGCACGCAATGCATTCATAGACATTAAGCGTCAGGTTAAGCGAGATAAGGAATGCGAGTTTTTTAGCCACCAGGCGCTAAACTTAGCAAGAGACTACGCATCCATGACATGCGATGATGACTCCTTTGATATTTCACCACATCAGTTAGAGCAAGAGGACTATGAGATGAAAATGAAATTACTTCACATGTCAATCTCTCAATTGGACGAAAAGTGCCAAGAAATAATTAATAGAAATGTGTATAATGGAGAATTTCTGAAGGATTTAAAATTAGAATTAGGTTTTACAGGGACCTATCAATCGATTGTAGAAAAGAAGAAAAGGTGTATACGTAGATTATCTAAACTTATGTTCAAAGCCTTAGAGTCAGTTAAATCACCATCTGCCATAAATAGCCTATAATGGAGGTCTTGAAATCAAAACTTAGAAAATTTCAGAATTATGATCTTTCAGATAAAGAAATTAACAGTTTTGAATGTAAAATTAATGATGAACTAATGAATCAATCTTACGAGAATTATAAGTTTAGCGAAAACTTATCTACTGAGATGTTTGTACCTGGATATTTAGAAATGGTCCAGCGAAAGAAAAAATCATTTTTAGAAAATCTACCACAAAGTCCGCAAATTAAAAAAGGGTCTGCACGAATTCGAATTTTTTTAGCTGCTGCAGCTAGTCTAGTAATTCTATTAGCTTCTGTATTTATGTTTGTGACGATAGAATCTGATGTTTCATCTGATCAGCTAGTATCAATTGCCGCATTAGAGTCACTCAATCTGGATCACATCAGCACCATAGAAAGAGGAGCTAGTAAGATGGAGGAGGCCAATGACTTAATCAGTTTATATAAAAATGGAGAATATGCTGAATTCTTAGCACTGATCAATAAGGCTGAGGAAAGTGAAATGATCACTCTTCTAAAAGCGAGAGGGCATTTTCATATGGAGAACTATGAGGAGTCTATGAAAATATTTAATACATTCAATGTAGAGACATTCCCACAGCGTGACGCTCTACTCTGGTCTCTGATCGAAATAGAGCTGCAGCTAGAAAATATGGGGAATGCAAAAAAATACCTCAATCAAATCATAAGTGGTGATTATCCTAATGCTGATAAAGCGAGAGTAATATTAAAAACGTTAAAGTAAACATCAAATGAAACCTCTATTAACCCCTATAACTATTATTTGCTTATTGATAAGCTTAGGCGGTAGTCCACCGATGTCAGCACAGAGCCCTATAAAAGTGACGACTAGTACTAGTGCCAATGATAATTCTGATGATTGTGAATCTTTTTTTGGTGTAAATAGTAGCTTATATTATTACATCAAGGTATTTCAGCGAACGTCAATTCTAAAATTAGTAGCGTCGACTGAAAATGTTAATGCAGAATTAACGGGCTATCGTATTTATAAAATTGTGAATGGCCTCTCTCATGATTACAGCAATAGTCAGTTAACAAAAGGCACTTATTTGATTAAATTAGATTATGAGCATAATCTTTCATTTGTGAATCCTGAGGAAATAGAAGCGGATATTTTGATTAGTGGTTATTATAATTCTAACAGAAATGGAAGAAAATATGGTCGATGGAAAAAGTTTAACTATATGGATAATGCTTTTTTTGATGGATGTGGAGAGCTGATAGATGATGCACAAAGTACCGATGCTTTTTCAATTGCTGATGATAGTGATCTTGTCTTGGATTTTGAAAACATCGATCAATTAAATGCTTATAAATACAATAGTTTAGAATTGACTGAAAATTTACAGAATCGAACTTTTTCTTTTAAAAATTCAGTAGCAGAAATTCCTGTCAATGTCTATTTGATTAATTTACAGAATGGGCAGGTAGAATTATTACAAGAGAATAAATACTTTAATGAAGGATATCAGTCTGCAAGTTTAGATGGTGCGTTAAAACAAGACGGAATCTATAAAATCATCATTCGACAAGGCAGCACTACAGAAAAAAGAACATTTTTTTATAAAAGCTAACCTCCTCTCTAATTAATTAATCTAATAAACTAATTAAAATATGAAACTTAAATACATCTTCATACAGTTTTTATTACTATTAATTTTGGCATATAATACATATGCTCAGAGTCCAATTGTGGTGAATAAAAGCACTAGTGCTAATGATAATATGGAATTATTGTGGTGCACTGATTATGGCAATACATTGTCTTACTATATTCATGTCAAGGAAGACTTAATTTTAAGAGGAGATGGAATCGCAGTGGACTTAGCAGGCATCGCAAATAGTATTGTTTCGACTGAATTAATTTACTATGGTCCAATCTATGATAATACTTATGACTCTTTTTCTTCAGTGAAAGCGTCAAATAGCAAAAGAACTAAATCTTTCGGTCCTCAAGCTGAGCTAGATAAGGGAACTTATAGAATGACAGTAGTATTGAGTCAACCCGTCAGAAGAACTCAAATCAATCATTATGCTGGAGAATTTTATATCACTACTTCAATTAGTTATGCCGAATTAAGCAAGACTAAAACTGCAAGTTTTTCGACTAAATATTGTGAAAGGGGAAGACGTTCATCAAACTTCAAAGTTTCAGCATTAGCATATTCTAATGAAACCTTGATTGAATTTAGTACTGCTGGCTTAGCTACAAGCGTAACAATTGACGCTATCAGTCTGATAAATCCTGGTCAAAGAGTCTCAATTATCTCAAATCAGACTTATGAAGCAGGAACTCACAAGATTCGACTTGACAATACTAATTTACCTATTGGAGTCTCTCAGATTATCTTACAAAGAAATAGAGAGATATCATCCCAAAAGACAATCAGGCTATAGTTCTTTTAGATAACTCTGTGTACTTTAGAGCCATATCAAAGTATACGGAGTTATCAAACTTTTAGTGGCTATTCTTCTTACTTTTGTCGGACATCTCAGCTATGCTCAGGATAGTATGACGATCGATGATTTGTTCTCCAAAGGGAATCAGTTAATTTTAAAGAACGATTACCTCAGTGCTGATCAAGTATTTCTGCAAGTCACTCAGCGAGACACAGTAAGCCCATTGTTCTACTTGTATGCGATTGTATTCAGGACACTATGTCAGTATAGCTTAGATGAATACACCGAGATGTATGAACTTATTAGCTTTGCTGAAACTGAGCAGTTAAGATTAAGTTTGTCAGAAAATACCTATCTAAGCACCGACATAGCTTATTTTAGCGGTTTAGCTTTGTTCAAGTTAGGCTATACTTATGAAGCATTAGCATATTTTCAAAATACGATTAAATTATACGATCGCTTCTCAACTTTTGATTTTAGAGCTGAAGATCTTTATAGTAATACAGCTATCTGCTATCTCGATATTGCAGATTATGATAATGCCATCATCTATTTGAATAAATCGATTAATTCTGAATCTGAAAACCATACGAAGTTAGATAAAATCCAATGGATTGGCCTTAAGGCGAAAGCTTATCAGTATAAAGGTAAATTAGATCTCGCTGAGACTTATTATGAGGAAGCCTTTAAGCTATTAAATGGATTAACTGTCAATGAGTCAAATATAGAATTACAACTGAATGATGATTGGTCATCTTTCCTAATTGCTACCAATCGATTTAAAGAAGCAGAGGCTACTCTTCGACGAGTGGAAACAATGAATCCCATTAAAGTTGATTTAATCAATTACTATCAAAATAAAGGCAGCTATTTTTTGCATCTGAACGATTTAGAAAGATCAATTGATTACTTTTCTAAGGCAACTGAAGAGGCAATTGCATTGTATAGTGAAAAGCACTATGAAGTTAGCGACAGCTATTTAAAGGTGGCGGATGCCTTTTATGGCCTTGAGAGTTATGAGGATGCTTTACGATCTTATACCTCAGCTACGAATGCCATTTGTCTTGTTGGAAGTGAGATCAATCATGATTCTGAGATACCTGATGTCAACAATATTTTGATTCATAAATTGGCATTGCAAGCACAGTTCCAAAAAGCAATCATCTATTCTAAACAAGGAAATTATGAATTATCTAAAACCATGTCAAGGTCTGTTTTAGAAATTTTAGATTATATGCTAACTAAGCAAATAGTGGCTTTTGGATCTAGAATAGATTTTGTGAATCACATTAGGACTTATGTAGCGCAGTTAATAAAGATCGCCTTAGATAACGGTGATGATCAGTATGCATTCGAACTTTCTCAGAAAGGGCATGGCCTGCTTTTAGATATGCACATAAAAAACGAAAAAGCTAAAACCAAATTGATTAGAGATACTTCTTATCTGGCTAAAGAGCTTTCTTTTAAGAAAGAATTACGATCGATTGAGTCAGGTATTGTTAACACCTCAACGAATAAAAGTAACGAATTAAGAAGGAAAAGACTTCAGGATAGTCTGTTCTCTGTGCGGAATAATTATAATCTTTTTCTCAAAGAATTATATAACAAATATCCCCAAATATATGATCAGTATAAAAGTGAATCTTCTTCAATAGACGATTTGAAACTTGAGCTCAATCAACACAACGATGCTTTAATAGAATATTTTATTGCTGATACAGTATTATATTCATTTGTAATCTGTAACAATGTATTAAAGGTATATCAAAAAGAGATAGGCCCCGATTTTTATGATGCAGTCAAGGCGTTTCGGTTGCATACCTCATTAATTAATTTGGATAGCTATATCGATTATATTGAAATTGCAAGCGAATTATTTGATTTTTTACTCCGTGATATTCTTATAGAAAATTTATCTCAGGTCAATAGCTTAGTCATCGTTCCCGATGATATCTTGTATACCATTTCATTTGATGCACTTTTAACCGATAAACCTATTTCTAAAGAAATTAATCGTTATGATAGATTAAGCTATCTGGCTAAGGATTATTCTATCTCCTATCATTATTCAAGCCTATTATTGAAGGGGATTGGTAGCTCTGGTGGTAACGGTCTATCTTCTTTTGCTCCAAGTTTCTCTGAGGAGACTATGAAGGCAGCTTCTTTAGAGAAGTTAATTAACAATATCGATGAAGTATTATTGATCGACCAAATCTATAAGGGGGAGGTCTATTTGGATTCATTGGCGACTAAGGGCCAATTTCAGTCTGATATTAAGGATATTAATATAGCGCACTTAGCTACTCATGCATCTTGCAATGATTCACTTCCTATGGAAAGTCGAATATTTTTCTCAGATCAGTCTATCAGCACATATGAAATATACAATTTGCCCCATAATTTAGATCTTGTCGTCTTAAGTGCTTGTGAGACTGGGAAGGGACAAATACAAAGAGGGGAAGGAGTTATGAGTTTAGCGCGGGCATTTATAGCTAGTGGTGCACAAAGTGTTATCACTAGCCTTTGGAACGTAAATGATAATGCAACAATTAGCTTAATGCAAACCTTTTATCAATACCTGTCTGAAGGCCAATCCATTCAGTCATCGCTACATCAATCTAAGAAGGAGTATATTACAAACACAACTTCTATTATGGATGCTCATCCATATTATTGGTCGGGCTTTATACTGATAGGAGATGACGTAATTTTTACATCAAACTATAGATATTGGATATGGATTGCTTTTGGGTTTATCGTCTTAATGATCATAGTATTTTATTATTTAAATATTAATCGCAGAAAGAAAGCTTAAAATCTGTCCACTTATTAATTCTACAACGGCAAGAATAATAGTTTTTGTGCCTTTTTATTTTTATTAGCTGTAAGGATAAGTATCAGCGATATTTATTTTATTTGTCTCTAAGCCATTATATAGAGATCATATTTCTGTCTTGTGATTATAAAACAATATTCACCAATGAGAGAATTATCTATATTGATTATTTCATTACTGCATCTGCCCTTACTTGCATCTTATGATATACTTGTTGTTCATAACACAAGTGATTTTGATTGTGATGGCAGTATCGAGGTTGTTACTGGCGATGATTTTTCACCTTATAGTATTTTGTTTGATAATGGAATGTCAGGCTCTATAACAAGTGGCTCATTATCCTTTCTTTTCGAAGATATTTGTGCAGGAATCTATAGTGCTACTGTTATCAATGGAATGGGTTGCGAAAGCCGTATTGAAAATATTGAAGTCTTAGATTCAGGAGTCGAAGAAAGTGGTTGTGTCTCCCAAATTAAGTTGAAAGTATTTCTTGAGGGTGCTTATAATGTGGCTACAGGGGATATGACTAGAGTACTAAATAAGGATGGGTATTTACCAGGCCAGACGCCTTTAAGTTCTTTATATGTTCCTACACCTATTTCGCTTGCTTACACTCATGAGCCATGGGGTTATAGAGGTAGTTTTTCATCAGTTTCATTAGCATTGTCAAATGAAATATATACACCAGATATTGTTGATTGGTTACTTATCGGATACAGAACGAATATCAGTCCAAAATCTATAATTCTAAGAGAAGTTGCACTGCTCAATAAGGATGGTCAAATAATATTTCCAAGCGGATGCAGTGCTTTGAATCAAGTTCCCGTACCTAAAAGTGGATTATATGTTGTGGTTGAGCATAGAAATCACATGGCGGTTATGACACCAAATAAAATTAAATTTGATGATACAAATTCTGCTTCCTATGATTTTTCAATACAAGATTCTTATGTAGAGCAAGTGTCTTTTGGACAGAAGCTCATGAGTAATGGGACTTGGGTAATGTATAGTGGAGACGTTGATCAAATTAGTGATGATTTCGCTTCTGATATAAATGGCATCGATAAAATATCGTGGCAAAATAGTAATGGACTATTTGGGCTCTATCATGCAGCTGATACCAATTTAGATGCTGATATTAATGGTGCTGATAAGATTCTATGGAAAAATAATAATGGAATTTCTAATAGAGTACAAAAAATTAAATAACCTTAGAATGAAAAAACTGATATTACTTATTTTTGTTGCAACCTCTTGGCTCACTGCCAGTCTTGCTCAAGTAGTTACTAAAACAGAGTTATCCAATGTCGTATGCATAAATGATGGTATACAAGTTGAGTTATCATTCTATGTCCGTAGTGCCGACGAAGAGAATATTGAAATTAAAAATCAAAACTATCGTATTGTATTAGGTCTGGCAGGAATAATTGAAAACTCTTTGGAATTGGTGCAAGAAGGCGTTTTTTCTGGATTTGAATTCAATGAGAATAAGCGACCATATGTATTTTCTCCTAATACGCTGACAGGCTCTAAAGCCAATCAGATAAGTTATAATATAGAGTGCCCAACGACTGATGGGTATGTATTGACAAATGAATTTGTCCTCATCGGGACGATACGATTTAAGTCCGACGCCACTCAGGATTGTTTTTCTGTGATCATTAAAGATGCTTCACAAGACTATTTTTCTTCCTTTCTAGAGTCCATTGTAGATGGGGAGAGTGTCAGAATTGAAGATGTGAATCATCTAAATTTCAATTACTGTCTATCTAGCAATTGTGCAATTAAAGCATGTCCAGATTTTAGATCCCTAAGCTATCAGTCTGATGATATCTTAAATGATAGTCAGCATATTAAAGCAGGAACTCGTATTAACGCATCTAATGTGATACATGAAAATAGTGAAGCTATTTATAACGCTAAAACTGAGGTAATACTCATGCCTAAATTTGAAGTAAAAAAATCAGCAACATTTGAGGTCATATTAGAAGGTTGCTCTAACTAACTAATAAACATTTATTAAGCTAAAGTTTGGTTACAAAAAATCTAATTGTCATACAATTTAATATGATTTCTATGCACATTAATAACATCAAGAATATATTTTTTCTGTTACTTTTCTTGAAGATATTTTCACAAAATCTCGCAGCAAATAATAGTCTCTCTATTCAAAATATTTCTCTAAATGCAGCTTATATGGCTGATGGCTCAGTCATTGTTAGTTTGGCTGATTCTGAAACTGATATAATACAGTATGTAAATGATTCAAATATTTCAAAAATTCAAATAGAGCTATATAGCAAATTGCCTGAAGTTAGTGGATTGGCAAATATGCTTAGTAATGATATACTACTTAACAGTAGTCAGATTATTTCTGATGTGGACTTGAACACCTGGACGATGATTGTTGACGGACAGTTGATGGAATATGAAGACCAAGGACAGGCAGTACAGTATGAATTAGTTGCCATTATTTTAGTAGATGATGAGGCTTGTAAAAAACCTGTCATCGTAGATATTAATCCTTATGTGCCTTACCCTGCTGCAACATGTGGTGCAGCAGCATTCGAATCAGACTGTCCAGGAGATATGAGTGAAACTCCAGTTCAGCTAAATACAAGCTATAGCTTTCGTGGACTTGATCTTGAGGTCTTGCCAGGTGATAAAGCGATTTTGCATTTACCATTTGGAGGCTTTATGGTAGAGCTTAATATCACTGAAGCATTATTCTTTAATGGATGCAATGAAATAGTACGAGGAGTCGTAGAAGGTGATGCAACTGATGCTTCAGGATTATTAGCTACGCAGTACGTTACCAATAAGAAAAGCTTACTTTTTCCTGGAGGTGGGGCTGAAATATGTTTGCCACCACCACCGCCCCCTGCTGAAACAGAGGAAGATCCAGAAGTCAATCAAGATGCTTTAAATTATGTTAATGAGAATATTGGCAGTCTTACAGCTTCTATTTCTTCAGCGGCTACTAATCTGACGAGTGAAATTAATGGACTCATTTCTACCAAATCAATTGAGTGCGATAGTATAAGAACGGACATGGATGGCATTATAAATGACGCTGCTTTAGGTATACCAGAAACTCTAATTAAAGGTGATGCGCCAGACTTTAAATACTTTAGCGAGGGGTTGTCCGAACACTTTATAGAAGCTCCTTCATTAATCCAAAATCAAATTGAACGGGTACCTGAGATTATTCAATTAGAGTCTCATCACGTAGATCTTTATAATTGTGATGTAGAGTTGACTCAGTTAAATATAGCGCTAAGTGGAGCGACATCGCTTCCATCCAATTATATAGAAATTATTCTTTATCAGATATCACTATGGACTGGCTACGAACTTAATTTATACTCTACTGATTCAGAAAAGTTTAATGAATGGATTATTGCGCAATTAGCATTAATTGCAGCTGGAGATTTAACAGAGACTGGAAACTTTAGATCATCTAGTGATCCAGTATTATCATATGTATCAGATGAGGAACTGACGACGGAACTTAATTCAGAATTAGCTGAGGTATTTCGAGTCGATGTATCTGATCGATTTCAGCCAAGTGTCGTTGTTTCTACAAAGAAAAGCGGCATAAAGGAAACCATACATTTATTCAATGAGTCCTTTAATAAAAATGGATATTTAATTAATGGAGTAGATCGAGTCTACTATGAACGAGATATAGCTGAGAAGTCAAAGAGGCTTAAAAGCATGAACGGTGATGTATTGACTTTACCCATCTCGCTATTCAATCAAAATAGTTCTAAGCCATATAATATCATTCTGGAAAAGATTGAAATATCCGCCTTGCTTGGAGCCAGGATTACATCAGCGATTGTTATAGAAGACACGAAGAATGGACAGGATATCATCTTTCGAGGTGAAAATTTAGTTTTCGGTCCTGGAGGATTTGAATCTGAGTTAGACTCAAAGTTGTCGCTTGCAGAGGATTACACGATACGGCTTAATAATGCGGCTGCTCTGCATTTATTGACAAATTCAGATCCAGATAAGGGCACCTATGTGACTTGGAATTGCGAAGGATTTCAATCCATCAGAGTAGAATCTGAAGTAGAGTTTTGCCCAGATTTTGTTAAAATGGTTAACCCTGATGGGACTGTTAATCAAGAAGAGCACTACCGCTTAGAAGTAGACCTACAAATTGATAATTGGAATGATTTCCATATTGGCTTTAGTGCCAGTGAACCTTTCGTATTAACAAAGTATGAAACTGTCACGTGGAGAGCAGAGCATATTGTCTTGGACTTTAGTACGGCTCTTACTGACCCTAATGGAGTCATTTTTGGATATGAATCTCCTTTTTTAAATCCTGTTTCTAACACTTTAGAGAATGAGTGGGAGGGATTCTATGTGCAGGGTTTAGAAGCCACAATACCTGGAGATTTTACAGGTGATGTAGGAGAAGGCATGTCAGAATTTATAATTAATGTAGACTTAGCGATCATAGACGATACAGGATTTACTGGTAGAGGAGGAGCAGGTGGAAATCCAAATGTAGACTTAATTTCCATAGGAGAAGGTAACTTAAATGGTTGGGCGTTTTCTGTAAATAATTTTCAATTAGAAGTCATTCAAAATAATTTTGCTGGGACAAGTTTCGGAGGAGAAATACAATTACCAATCCTTAATGAACCTTTAACTTACACAGCAGATATCTACCCTGATGATATTTATGAATTTACCGTAGGGGGAATAAATGGAACTCGCTATTCTGAATTATTCAAAGCAGAATTATCACTCACTAATAGTGAGATTACCATATCAAAAGATGAATTAGGGTTTCATACCACAGCTTATTTAAATGGAGGTGTGGCATTCGATGCAGGTCTGACATCAGCTTCTGGATTTGCAGAGTTGAGCATACCTGATGTGAAATTCGAAGGATTGAAACTGCAGAATAGAGCACCTTACCTTAATGCTGGTATTTGGGATACTGATGGTAATTTAGGTGGTTCGATTGGAGGCTTTAGTATTACCCTCGATGATATCGATGTTGCTGAAGTTAATGACCCATTAGAGACAGGCATAGACTTTAATTTATTATTAGTTCTTAATGAGAATGGTGATGAGGATATGTCTATATCAGCCGAGGGCGCATTCGGTATTGTTGGCAGAATGAATCAAGCTGGTGGGCGACAGAGATGGTTGTTTGACCGCTTCGAGATGCATGGTTTAGGCATAGATGCACCTATTGGTACAATAGCTCACATTAGGGGAGAATTAGCATGGGAGAATAATAATGATCCCATGTGGGGCAATTTTGTGCGAGGTGGATTTGAGGTAGAGCTTAATGCAGTTGCTGATATCACAGTATCAGGGATTGGGCAATTCGGCAGCATGCCCAATGGAGATAAATACTTCTATGTTGACGTACTATCCAGTCTTCCTGTAGATATTCCTGCTGGCCCTATTCAATTCAACGGCTTAGGCCTAGGGCTATATCGCAATATGACTTATGATAACACTGCTGTTAACGTAGATGATTTACTCTCACCACCAAATTCTAACGCTGGGACGCTCATCAGCTCTCCTGGTGAATCACTGACATCTGGTGTCTATGCATATCAAGCTGATATCAGCTTCGGTATAAAGGGGATAGCACAGTTTAAAGCAGCTAATGAGAGATTAGTCAATGGGACAATTGGCATCGGAGCTGAATTCAGCGGAACGTCAATACAAAAGTTATACTTAGATGGAACAGTTCAATTCTTAGCTGACCTTAACAATGACTTACCATCAGGTCCCGCGCCTTCTAATCCAAATGCACCTACAGTGCCAGGCATGCCTGGTAAGAAAATTCCACTGGCTGCCTATGCGGCATTCCGAATGGATTTTGGGCAAAATAAATTCACAGGCGATTTAGCAGCTTATCTGAATACGCCATTAATCTATGGATCATCTGGCATGAATAATGACGGTAAGCTCGTAGATGGTAAAATTCACTTCGCACCTAATGAATGGTATATTAAGTTAGGTAAACCAGGTGTAGTTGATCCTGCGGCTATTACTATTGACATAGCCCCAGTACCACCGATCAGAGCAACAGCATACTTCCAAGTGGGAACAGATACTGATCCTATGTCTGATGTCCCACAACAAGTGCTTGATCTTGCTTACACTGCATCCAGAAATGAATCTCTAATGACTTCAGGTCAGGGAATGGTAGCAGGAGCTAAATTAGAAATCGATGGTGGCATTGGGGTCGATGGTCTTGTGCAAGTGGATGTACATGCTATCGCAGGGTTTGATGTCATGCTGCGCAACTATCAAGGAGTATCTTGTAGCAATGGACCCAATGCAGGCGAAGAAATAGGCATTAATGGATGGTATGCGACTGGTCAGTTATATGCTTTATTAGAAGGGACGTTGAGTGTATTTGGTGTGAATATATTATCAGCAGGAGTCGCTGCTTTGATTCAGGCCCAGATGCCTAATCCTTTCTTTGCTGATGCCACAGTAGGTGTTAGAGCTCAGGTCGGTCCACTAGTCGTACGGAAATCTTTGACCCTAACTTTAGGTGAGACCTGTGTATTACAAGGTGATACCCCTGCAGCAGTATTTGGAGCAGAGGTAGTATCGGCCATCACGCCAGGCGATCATGAGCTGGATGTCTCTGTTGTCGCTCAACCTACCGCCTATTTTAATTTTCCATTAGGTCAGAATTTCACCATGGCTAATTTCAGCGGAGGGACTTCTACTTTTAGGGTTGATTTTGAATCTGTCGAGATCAGTGGAGGTATATCCGCTTACACCGAAGTGTCGGATGACAAGATGAGTCTTAAAATCTTCCCATATACCTCATTCCCAGAAAGTAATGAAGTTACGATTACGGTTAATGTAAAATTATATCAAGATGGAAGCCCTGTGCCAGGGGGTATTCAATCAAAATATGTCACATTTACTACAGGTGAGAGAATCGAAAATATACCAGCATCAAATGTAAAGTATGCTTATCCTTTTAATGAAATGGACTATTATTACAAAGATCAATTTCAGAATAATTTTATAGAATTAAATGCAGGACAGCGGTATCTATTTGAAGGGCAAGAAGTTATTGGAATATTAAAAAGTCAAGGCAGACTAAATCCAAATGCTTTAATTGCAACCTTAGGTGGAAGTACATATCCGGTCAGTGAAATTGAGATACCGATTAATTATAATATCTCTAATAATAAAATAGAATACCAGCTTCCATCCGAAGCTCTTAGTGAAGAGAAATATTTATTTCAGGTAGTTAGAGTTACAGCTTCTGGAGAAAGGGAAGTATTACATACGATCCGATTTGGTGTGTCTGCTTATGATTCATTCGAACAGGTTGTCCAAGAATTAGAAGATAGCTATAATTCTACAAGTGATTGGTATAGTCTCAGTGATGAACATATATTTACTGTTAAGAATAGAGAGCTGTTAGATGTGAATTTAAATATCGGACATTCTGTAGAGCGAGATTTTTTAGAGCAATTCGATCAATTTGATAAATGTTTTTTATGTTTTAATGAGGTAGCAGAATTCTTAGTCGGCTATGAAGTCCCTGATTTTATATTTAGGATAAAAGCATTGAGAGTTGGGTATGAGAGTAATTACAGAAATCTGCATTCTGATTTAAGAGCATTAATTGATGATTGTGTCACGGAAATATGTGGGGATTCAAGCCAAGGAGTTCCTACTGAATGCGACAGCGATTTAGATGGAGGTTTTGGTTTCGATGATGGATGTGAAATCGATAATTTTCAAGATTTACCTAGCGGGACATACCGGATCAACTTAAAATATCAGATCCCTGGAGGGCAATCATTCGAATACAACATTAATCACCAATTTTAATTTTTGTTATGACTCGATTATTTTATGCGATATGGATGAGCATGTATTACATATTAGTGATGGCTCAGTCAAGCACTACTTTAGAAAGAGATATCTCTCTTATCGGAGCCAAAGTAAATAGTAACTCGACTAATATTCGGTTACTCTGGGTACCAGACAATCCTAACGTGTTTCAGTCAGGTATTGATAATGGATATAAGATTACTCGGTACGTAAAGTCACAAAATGGCATTGATACACCATTAGATCAATTAGCCTCTACTGCAGTAGTTTTAGCTTCAGGATTATACCCAGTAGCTATGGGTGACATACTATGGCAGGAGGATTTAGGGGTGGTTGGTGATGCCTCTGATGACTTAGGTCTTGCTGCAGAACATTTTATTTACTACAGTAATCCTAGTATGTCCAATACACCTAATTTGGCAGACGCGTTTCAGTCCACCCAAGATAATTTAGAACGATTACAGTATGGAATGGCGGTAGCTTTTCAGGATTATGGAATGGCACAAAAGATGGCATTAGGCTATGAAGATCAATCAGCAGTTGCCAATACAACGTATATATATAGGCTTGAGATTATTGGTACAGAGATTAAAGATGTCATCACGTTATCTACTGATCTTGATGCCTCATTCAGCGATTTTGGAATTGTAACTGGTTATTCAGAGTTAGGTGTAGTGAAGCTTGAGTGGGATATATCAGAGATATCTAAGGACTATTATGCCTACGACATTCTCCGACGAGAAGCTACCGGTGGCGGGAGCTTTAGCAAGATTACTAACAGCCCCTATGTATTTTTTGAATCTGGCGATCAATTAACTCAGACATTTACCTATCAAGATCCGACAGTTGTATCAGGCGTGACGTATGAATATAAATTACAAGGACAAACGATATTTGGAATTCCTGGAAAGCTATCTGATATAGTAATAGTGGAGGCGATCCCACATCTCACTGGTATCGCACCTATTGTCACTGTCAATGATGGGTCTAGTGCTGATCATACGGTACCATCTACAGCAGTCAGTGAAGTGCAGCTTAGTTGGAATACAGCACCCGCATCAACTATTGCTTATGTAGAGGGCTACAATGTATATAGATCAGAACATGCGACTAAGGGCTTTACTAAGCTGAATCAAAACCTAATCACTGCGACGGACTATGCTGACTCTAATCCACTGAATAGTGCATTCTATATTGTCAGTTTAGTTGATCAATTTGGTAAGGAACATGAGTCCTATGCAGAATTTGCTCAGATCGTAGATGTGTACGCACCTCCAGTACCTAAAGGCTTAAGAGTCCGAGTATCAGATAAGAACCAGTTTGAACTCACGTGGTCCCCATTACGAACCCCAGATTTAGAAGGTTACTTGATCTATGCACAGTTAGATGAAGTCGGGATAACACATATGGTTGCTAATGATATCATACAAGAGACTGTTTTTAGATATGATTATCCATCTGATATATTAGCAGACAGCATTTGTTTTACCATATCTTCTATCGATCATAGAGGAAATGAATCCAATCAAAGTCAATGTGTCACTGAAATCATTTCAGACCGTCTGGCTCCCTCTAAGCCACTCATCAGCCTGGCAGAAGGCAGGCAAACAGGTAATCTTATAGGATGGTCATTTAGTGTGTCTGATGATGTAAGCTATCACGAGATACAGCGCAAGTCATATGAGTCACCTGAGTGGAGGACAATACTGACGATCCCAGCGATTGCTCAAAGTGGGTATATGATTACTGATGGTTCATTACCTTATGAGCAAGCCAGATATGCGGATATAGATTATCCTGATTCCAGAGCATTAGATTATCGTATTGTTGCATTTGATGAAGCACAGAATAGGTCTTATTCTAAGCGAGTTAGCATCAAGCCATATGTTTCAAGATTTGTTGGCAGCATAGATAATTTTAAACTAAATCCAGGATATCCATCTATTGGCATCGAGGCTCAGCCAGAAGCTTACTCAGCAATCACAAATGTTATCAATGCCACTGGTCCAAGTAATCCGCCTGATCTTGCATCTCTGCAAATACTTGTAGATTTTAGAATCATCACTCAGAGCGAATATGATAATTTGTTCCTATTGTCCACGAGTGAAGTCATCTCATTTTTATCATTCAAGAAAAACCAGTACTGGACAAATACGGTGTATGCTCAGCTTGATTGGAATTATAAGCATACAGATGATCTACTCTACTTTCAGATCTATAGAAGTACTGAAGGTAAAGCATTCATAGACTACATAGATGTCTATCCTCAGGACCAGCTACAGTCAGTTCAGAATCACTATGATGATGTCTCTGTGTATACTGGTAAGACTTACATGTACAAGGTATTAGCCATTCACAGCGATGGACGCTTTAGCGAGATCAGCAAGACCTTAAGAATCACTTTGCAGAATATTTAATTAAACCTGAATACAAT
>ENA-ORXU01000456-ORXU01000456.1-marine-metagenome-genome-assembly--contig:-NODE-456-length-47363-cov-4.074398_pt1 | contig 47363 bp, 41 predicted proteins | sample MGYA00237869_ERZ511484 | MGnify/ENA metagenome assembly ERZ511484 | reverse complement strand
GTTGTCGAATCTGCGTATTTTAGTCATACGTAATTAAGATAATACCCCGTTTTTAGAGCTAGAGACTCATATTCGGGAGTTTGTTTCACTTAATTTACGAATTAATACGCTGAAAGTCAACTGTTTAATATATTTCTGAAAGTGCCTTGCTGAAGGTTTCCGCAAGATTCCTCCTTCGTCGGAAAGACAAATCATCGGGGTTATTTGATTAATCGAGTGTGGTACTGCCAACTGCAACTACATACTTCCTTAACGCTCCCCTTCTTCCTTAATCGAAACATCCCTACGGAAAGGAATAAACAAAGGATCTACATCTTTGGTCTCACCGATTACCGATTCGATTTCCCTTTTGAGGTAATTTAAGTGGGCAATTGTCAAACGATCTGTCATCACAGGGATAGTCCGCTTTATTTTCCCCTGTAGCATCAATAAATTATCCAAAGCCAATGAGCGTACGTCCGTATTCGAAGTATAACCTTCGGAAAGTTTCGCCAAAATACCTTCTACTAGTCCCTCGGCTTCGCTGGGTTTATACAGTGTTATCAAGTTCGAAACATACGATTTTTGAAGTTTTCTACGGTAAGCGTTGGTTTGATAGAAAACGTTCATATCGCCCCATACCAATTGACCGAGGTCGTCCATATATTCTTCAGGGGTATAAGGATCTTCATCTTCGTAACGTTCTGAGATAAATGTCATACGGCTCAGACGGCTTCCACCTAGCAAATTTATCATAACACTTTCCATGGTCTTCGTAACGGATTCTTTTGATTGCGGTGATTGAATCGCGTTTAAGATATCGTTACGTAATAGCCATTTGGGTTCTTTAAAAATATAATTGTTCAAGAACAACAAGGCCTGTTTTTGTCTTAGTTTATCTACCGGGCGGTAAACCTCACCCTCTTCGCCCATCGTTTTGGGCGTCACATAGATACCACCGATATTCTGGGATACATGAAAAACATAGTCGCTGTACTGGCCGACCAAATCTTTGTATACCTGATCTAAATTGGCATAATCGTCACTACTGCGTTCTTTGGTCCATTTTTTGAGAAAGGGCGCGATACGCTGTAGGTTAAGAATACCATAAGTGCTGGCCTGCATGGCGTCGTCGCCCAAATCTTCTGTCTGCGAGCGCGGGTCGAAATCTCTACCCTCACCACCGAACCAAAGTCTTGGGTTGGCCTTGACGCTATCGACGACCATTTGACTTAACAGGTCTTTTTCATCATCAAGGGATAGGTCATCGGCAAAACGCGAATAGCCCCATTGAATGGCCCATTTATCATAATCGCCGATACGGGGCATCAGATCTTCGGTGGGTATACTATCTTCTGGTTGAGCCACATAGTTAAAACGGGCATAGTCCATTATCGAACTGGTATGGCCGTTCTTTTTCAACCACTCGGCATTGCGTAAGTTTTCTACGGGAGTTGCCGAACTGGCACCCATATTATGGCGCAGGCCCAACGTATGGCCCACTTCATGCGATGCAACAAAACGGATAAGCTCGCCCATCAGCTCTGTCTCGAATTCCATTTTTTGTGCACGTTCATCGACCGCACCTGCCTGTACCATATACCAGCTGTGCAAGAGGCTCATTAAATTATGGTACCAACCGATATGGCTTTCCAAAATTTCGCCGCTTCTGGGATCCACGATATTCGGGCCGTAGGCATTTTTAGAGGGAGATGCAAAATAGCGCAGTACCGAGAACCTTGAATCTTCGAGACTCATCGAATTATCGTTTTCGGGCCAAGGCATACCAACAATGGCATTCTTGAAACCGGCCTGTTCGAATGCTACCTGCCAATCATTGATACCTTGGATCAAGAAGGGCCGCCATTTTTTAGGGGTGGCCGGATCGATATAATAAACGATAGGTTTTTTGGGCTCGACCAATTCGCCGCTTTTCCATTTTGAAAGATCTTCAGGTTTTGGCTCAAGGCGCCATCGATGGATATATGTATTGCGGTCTACCTTCTGCTGGTCATCGCCATACGCTAAATACGAACTGGCAAAATAGCCTACGCGCTCATCGTAAAGACGTTGCCGCATCGGATTTTTTGGCAATAAAATAAATGAATTGTTGATTTCTAAAGTGACGACACCTGCTAAAATAGCTGCCGGTAGTTCTTTGCGTTTATCGGACCCCGACTTTGCCCTGTAGGTCTTTACGGTCTTGACTTCCGTATTTAGTGGAAAGGAATTGATTTCTTTAATGTATGATTTGTTCTTTTCGAGCGAGGTTAACTTGTAATCATCTTTCTGGTCACCACTTAGTGTTAATAGCGGGTTTTCGCCATTAATGAAATCGGTTACCTCGATTACACAAGAGTTACCCTTTTCGTTGTGCGCCTTTATGTCGAAGGCTTCTAAAATCGGAGTAATGTTCGAATTGTTGACAGCCTTTGATATGGCATCGTCTTCGCTTGCCGCGCTGACCAGAGTCGATATGCGCAAAAAGACATTGTCAGAGGGCCCTTTTTCGAAAATGATGGTGTTTTCAGAGATTTTCTCTCCGCCATAATTACTTGCTCCAGAAGGGGTTTTTATAAATCTAGTAACCACCAACATCTCGCGATTTAACAGGCTATCTGGTATTTCAAAATAATGTTTGTCACCGACCTTGTGCACACCGAAGAGACCTTGGGTAGAAATGGCATCATTGGTAATAATACGATCATAAGTCTTTGAACTGCTAAGGGCGAGGTCTTCGGTTTTCCCACTTTTATCCGATTTGCCCACAAGCCCTATGCTTGCGCATGAAGATGCCAAAACCAAAAACCCTAGATATGTGAAAAAACGCTTCATTCCTATAAAAAATTTACTGGCCGTTTCGTATTGTTCCAGTTAGAATTGATCAGCGGCCCCAATTAAATAAATGCCCGTTAACGGCATCGTATAAGTAGCGAACGCGTCAATCTTTACTTTAGTATGGTTTTGGTCGGGTCTGCGCTGTATTTAACAGAATATTGTTGTGGTCGCGAATGGTTTATGCCCATGACCGTTAATATATACGCAAGTCTTTACAATAAAGACTGAATGCCAATATACAATTATGGGCTGTGGAAGTCAATTTTAACAGGAAAAAATTAACAAGTATTACCGATTGAAGCTTATTGTGTTAATGTTCGGTTAATGGGAAGTTTCCCTTGAGCATCTGTGTCACATTGATCAACGACCTGGTATTATGGTAATTGACCTTCCAGATTTGGGCTTTGGCACGTTTGGCCGCTTCTGGACTTGTATCAAGCCCTGCATCGTACCAACCACCATGATTATAGTCTATCAAATAGGTAGTAATGTAATCCCATTGTTTTTTGAACAGGTCGTAATATTCGGTTTCTTCGGGATGTAATTTAGACATCAGCAAAAGCGAGTTAAGACTTTCGGCCTGTGTCCACCAAACTTTTCTATCATCCTCGATATCGCGGCCGCCTGTTTTTTCCGAATAATATCCCCCCTCGAAGAACCCTCCTTTTTCGGTGTCCCAACCCCATTCAAGGGCGTGGTCGACCATCTTTTTTGCCTTGGTAGCGGTAACGGTATCGTTTTGCAGCCCTAGTACATGGGAAGCTTCCAGCATCAGAAATGCGGTCTCCACATCATGGCCGAATGAAACATGGTCTAAATTAAAATGTGTTTTGCGATAGGTTTCGGATGAATCGCGTAGGGAAAAGGGCGTCCAATCCCTCTCCAAATGAAGTGTCAAATACCCTCTTTCGGTAGTGATGGTATCACGAATCAGTACGAGCATTTCTTCCAACCGCTTTTTTAAAAACGGGTCGGGCCAAACCTCGTAGAGCGCTGTAAAACTCTCTAAAAGATGAATGGAGGAGTTTTGGTCTTTCCAATCCTTTCGAATAAAGTTGTCATAGTTTTTATCGTTTTCGGTTAGGCCGAGCATCCAAGAACCATCTTGCTGCAAGACGTCGAAATAGCCGCCGTAAAGGGAATCATGGGAATGTTCTTCTAGCCAATGAAAAGTCTGTTTTGCTAGATCAAGTGCTTCCTGATTTTTTGAGATTTTGTAGTAGGTGGCCAGACCATAAATAGCGAATGAATTGCCATAGGCACTTTTGCCCGTGGAAATGATTTTTAATGAATCTTCTTCGAGACCGAGCAGGGTATGAAATCCACCATTTTCGGCATCCCACATTTTATCCCTTAAAAACCGGAAGCCATGGGCGGCGATTTCTTGATATTTTTTATCCCTATAATATAGCGCCAATGTCGAAGCCGTCCAGACATGGCGGGCTTGGCTGACCAAGAATTTATTCTGTTTGCCTTCTTTGTCCCATTTATAATTGAAATCGGACCAAAATCCGCCGTTCACCGAATCAATGGTTTTAGGATACCAAACACCCACCAACGTATCCAATGAGGCTTCTAGCCGAGGTAAGAGTTCTTTTGATAACGATATTGGTGCAGCTTCTTTCTTTTTACAGGAGAAGACCACCAAGAGGAAAACTAAAGATGCATATCTAAGTAGCATTGGTATTTTGAATGGTCGTGTCATTTAAAGCAGTTTTGTAAATTCTCCGCCAAAACCTAACAGGTCTCGAAGACCTGTTAAGTTTATATGATTAAAGCTACTTATTATTTCTTTGGCAAACCAACTTTGACAAAGTTGTGCGTTTGATTGAGAAGGCTTTTCTGACCCTTCTTTTACAATAAGTGATTTAAACTTTCTCCATACGCTAAAAAATTGCTCTTTTTCGCCTGTTTTTCCTCTTTTTCTCCTTCCGTAGCGATGCTATGCAACTCAAAAAAGCCATCAAACAGACAAAAAATAGCTAATTTTCGCTTAAATGCAGAAAGTTTAAATCACTTCCAAATCTTATTTGTGGTCGTGGTTAACTTTGTCAAAGTTTACTTACTGTTACCGTATCAAAATCATCACCGCCCCCAATGCGGTCAGTACCAAGATCATTTTCCGGTAGAAATCTTCTTTGATGAGTTTTACGAGGCGGAAGCCCACTAAAATACCCAGCACAATACCTGGAATCAGTTTAAGGTCGAACAATAGCGTTTCTGTTGTTATCGTTTCCCAAACGAAGATATGAAGGGGCAATTTCAGAACGTTAATAATCAAAAACAGCCAAGCCGCTGTTCCGATAAACTCGTTTTTAGGTACCCGCATCGCCAAAAAGTAGATGTTGCTAAAGGCACCACCTAAATTTCCGATCATAGTCGTGATTCCCGCAATGGTGCCTACGAAGCCCGCGAACGCCCAATGTGTGGGTACGGCCTTTGATTTTCTTCGGTCCCACCAGTACATCATGCCAACACTCACCAAAATGATGATGGCCATGGCTATTTTGAAGATACCTTCGTCGAGGTCGTTCCCAATAAAAACGCCTATTAAAATACCGACGATTATCCATGGCAAAAACCGTACGATATACCACCAGTTCGCATGCCTGTTATAATAAATAACCGCAAAAATATCGCCGACAACGAGCAGCGGAACGACAATACCCGTTGAGGCTTTGGCACTAAAGGCAAGGGCCATTAAGGTAACATTGACAATGGCGATACCTTTTATACCTGCTTTTGAAAGCCCGATTACGATAGCTGCCGTAAAGGCAAGTGCCCATGCGGTAATCGTGATATCGAATGTAGTGGCTAAAATCAAAAATGAGGTTTAACTGACGAAACGCAAAAGTATCCTAAAAAATAATATCTTTAGCGAATTAGTATTCAGTTGGCAGTAGCGGTATACAGAAAAAATAATTCAAGGTTCAAAGTTGTCTTTACCTTGAACCTGCAAGACAGCATTGAACCTTGAACTTTTTAACCATAAACAACCAAACCCTATGGAATTATCTACGCTCGATTACAGCTTTATCATTGTATTTTTTACGATTGTTTTGGGAATAGGGATTTACGTTTCCAAGAAATCGGGCAAAGATTCTACTGAATTTTTTCTTTCTGGAAGAACGATGCCATGGTGGCTGTTAGGGCTTTCAATGGTAGCGACAACTTTCTCTACCGATACGCCCAATTTAGTCACTGATATTGTTCGTACCAACGGGGTTTCGGGCAACTGGGTCTGGTGGGCATTTCTTTTGACCGGTCTTCTGACTGTTTTTATATATGCTAAGCTTTGGCGTAGATCCAACGTAAATACCGATCTTGAATTTTATGAAATGCGTTATGGCGGAAAAGTCGCAAGCTTCTTAAGAAAATTTCGCGCCATATATCTTGGGGCTCTTTTCAACATCATAACTATGGCTTCGGTGACCCTTGCCGCCATAAAAATTGGGGGGATAATGTTAGGTCTTGAACCATGGGAAACCGTCGTAGGTGCTGGCCTTATCACTGTTACTTTTAGTGCATTGGGCGGTTTTAAAGGCGTAGTCTATACGGATTTTTTACTCTTTTTTGTCGCCATGGCCGGTGCCATAGGTGCGGCGTACTATTTGGTGAACATTCCAGAAGTAGGAGGTATAGAGGCTCTAATGGCCCACGAGAATGTGGCCGATAAGCTTAATATTTTACCGGACTTTAGTAATCGAAAAGCACTAATTACGCTGTTCATTATACCGCTTGCAGTACAATGGTGGAGTTCTTGGTATCCAGGTTCAGAGCCGGGCGGAGGAGGTTATATCGCTCAACGAATGTTAGCTGCGAAAGACGAAAACCATGCTATTGGGGCAACTTTTTTCTACAATATCATGCATTACGCCCTACGCCCTTGGCCTTGGATTTTGGTCGCTTTGGCTTCGTTGGTCGTCTATCCGGATATTGCAAGTATCCAAGAGGCATTTCCAAATATTGCGGAGAGTAAACTAGGTCAAGATTTAGCGTATTCGGCCATGTTGACCAAATTACCCAGTGGGTTATTAGGCGTCGTACTGGCCTCGTTGATAGCTGCCTATATGAGTACTATATCTACGCAATTGAACTGGGGGTCGTCGTATATTGTTTTTGACTTTTACAAACAACAGATCAATCCCGATGCTACAGAAAAGCAGATGGTCGCCGTAGGTAGAATCTCTACGATATTATTAATGGTACTAAGTGCAGGTTTGGCTTTGGCTTTGGAAAACGCATTACAAATCTTTGATATTCTGTTAACTTTTGGTGCAGGAACAGGACTCATATTTATTCTACGCTGGTTCTGGTGGCGTATCAATGCTTGGAGCGAGATTGCTGCTATGTTCGCATCAGGAATCATTTCTATATTGTTGAAGACAACTTCTTTAGGCCCATTTCTTTTTGCCGAGGAAACCGGAATATTTCCTGATTGGATGGAATATCCGTTCGTTGTCGTTGTAACCTCGGCCATATGGTTGACCGCTACATTTATGACGCAGCCAGAATCTAATGAGACACTAAGGTCTTTTTACAAGAGAATTCAGCCGGGCGGCCCAGGTTGGTCAAAAGTTGTGAACGAGGCGAAAGCGGACGGCGAAGAAATTGCCAATAACGAAAAATGGAGCGTACCTCAAGGTATTACCGCCATGCTTTTAGGATGTGTGCTAATCTATAGTATCATGTTCGCAACCGGGTACTGGATCTACGGGCGAACTATGTCAGCGTTAATATTATCGGCCATAGCGGCGACTTCGGGCTTCTTGCTCATAAAGGCTTGGAATAGAATGAAGGACAATATCCTATAGTTTTAATTGAGTAAAAAAACGGGTTCTACCAATATCTTGCCTGTAGGCAGACAGGTTTCTGTGGAAGATAATCGGATAATATCAAATGTGACTTAAGGACAAAAAGAGGAAAGAACAAAGACCTATTATTAAGAATAGGGATACTTTATCCCATTGGCACGCGTCAATGGGCGTTAGGAAAAGTTGACCTGTCTTTCTTCTTTGCTCTTTTTGTCCTTTTTCAATGGCTGGAACTTTTTTTAAACTATAAAGCTTCTAGATTCACTCCGGTTTTTCAAGAACTATTTCGAGAACTTGCTTTTCTTTGATGACAACTACCGAAGTAGATTTAATGGCAGTTCGATTTCCTTCGCCGTCTTTTGAGTACGCGCTAAATGAAAGCTGTTTTCCTTCTTTGAATACGTTCATTTGAAAAATGGTCTTTGCGCCTGCCTGTAGTTCGGTGTAGTTATACCCTTTAAGGCTCTGGCCGTACTCCTGTCCTTTACTGCTGCCAGATTTGAGTTGGAAAACCAGGTAGTCTGCATCAAACCCCGATGCATTTGTAAATGAAATTCCGGTTTCGTTGGCAATCTTGGCTTCGCTAGTTATTTGTTCAGGTTCTGTTTCTTCTTTAGAACAGCTTGTAGTCGTCGTAAAAGCGATAATAAAAAGTAGGTAGACAAGGTATTTATGCATGACTGTAGGTTTAAAGAGCTCTTAAAGCTCTCGATTTGGCAGGTACCGTTTGGGTAACACCTTATGAATCAACGCCTTTTTGTTGGGCATATTGTACCCGCCTTTTGTTGCGCTTACCTGATTGATGTCTTCTTGCCGAAAATGATTACAGTAATTCGTTGTGTATTTTGAATCGATTTCCTCTACCGATTTGTCAGGATCACCACAGCCTGCTAACTGGTGTGTTCCTTCCCCTGCTAGGGGAAGGAACAAAATCTGTCATGAAATCTCGAAATCTATGTGTCCCCGCTCTTTAAATACTTGTGTTTGCGGCGGTGGCCGTCCTGCATGTAGGCATTAGGAGTAGGGGCAATGAAAGAATATTTGGGGTGAATATGGTCCACCTCACACTAAAATGTACAACGGGTTATAGTATTGGCCGTCTGACATTTCTACAGTTCCCTGAAGGAATTAGTTAAGAAATAAGACATACCATTTAGATAAAATTTGCGTTATGGTTTAACCAAATCATACCCAAATCTGACCTGCTTTATGAGATTTTTTTGCTTGTTCGCCCTTCTTGTACTTTTCAATTTACCCGTTGTTTCTTCCCAAGAAAACCAGAAAATTGAGCCCTATTGGGAACTGCTTTTTAATAACCGTAGAAAAGAAGCGCTCACCAAGTTTGAGAAAAGGCAAAAACAGGATATTCAAGACCAGCTTATTCATGAAATCTTAAAAAGTGAAGACGGTACGTTTACGAATCCGGATGGATTTATAAAAGAAATCAGTAGTTATCCCGATTTTGAATATTACCTCTATGGCCTGTGGAACCAAAACTTCTTTTTCGACACTTATCTTAGTACGGGCTTTAACAAGAAAAACTCAAAAAATATAAATGGCATCGACCTGAATTTGGTCAAAAACCCAACGGTAAAAGAGTCGTTACGGTATTTAAAATCGGCCGTTGCACAGCAAAACGATGACTGGGAGACCTATTATAAGCTGAACACTCAAATACCGGCCATTAAGAAATGGCAGTTCTGTGGCTCTTTCGAGAATTTGAACGGTAGCGGACTGGCCACCGAATACGGCCCGGAGAAAAATGCCGTTTCAAAAACGGAATTCAGTGCCAACAGCAACGGGTTCGTAAATTGGTATACTTCCGAAGGACGGAAAAAAGAAGCGTACCAATACTACTCGAACCACGCCGAATATGGTAGCGCGGTAAATTATGCACAGACTTTTATTACCAATCCACAAGCTCGGAAAGCCGTGATCCGATTCGGGAGTTCTGCCCTTGCCAAAGTTTGGCTAAATGATGTATTGGTCTATGAAAACATTAACGATGGCATCACCGATATGGATGCTTACAGTGTTTCCGTGAACCTTCCCGAGGGCAACAATCGACTCTTGGTAAAAAATGCTGATAAGACAGGCATACCCTATTTTATCGTTCGAATTACGGATGCGGAAGGTAAGGCGATTACCGATTTGAAATATGACCCGGTCTATGCGGCCTACAACAAAAGTACGGTCGAAAGCGTGAATCCCAAGACCTTGATACATCCCATTGAAGCATTTTTTTCAAATAAATTAAAACAAGAGCCAAATGATTTTTTCAGCGCGTTCTGTTTGGTAAACACCTACCTAAGAAATTCAAAATACACCGAGGCCAAGGCTATTCTTTTACCCTTACTTAAGACCTATCCGAACAGTTCTTTTTTGAGAAAATACCTGATTGATAGCTATACCAAAGAGAAAGATTATACCTCGGCAAAAGAATTACAGAAAAATATTGAAAATGATGATGAGGGCCATTACCTATCCTATATATACCAGTTTCAAGATACGGGCAAGTTGTTCAAGCTTCCGGTTCAGGAGTTCGAGAAATTCATGGCTACGTTTTCAGAAGCGACCGATATGGAACTCCTAAAAAAATCGGCCGCGCTAATGGCAAGCCTCAGAAAAGAAGACAAGGCAGCGGTAAAGGAAAATCTAAAGGTGATAACCGAAGAACACAAAGACCAATTGAACATCCTCAAAATCTATCTGAATATTTACTCCAGTTATCTGAACGAAGACGATAGGGCAATCGCTATTCTTCAAGATATTAATGCCAATAATTTCGATTATGCGGCGCTAAAATCATTGGCCGGGTTTTACGATAAGCAAGATAAAAAGGAAAAAGCCTTGCAATTGTTCGAAAACAGATACGATTTGGTACGCCACGATAACATCTACCTGTCAGATTATATTGGGTATCTGCATAAGTATAAAAAATACGAAGAATCGCTGCCGTATATTGACCAAATGCTCAAGAATTATCCGTATTCATTTGTTGGTATGAAGTTTAAGGGCACGACATTGGAACAACTGGGCAAAAAAAAGGAGGCCTTAATGTGGTACGAGAAATCGTTAAAGCACAATGGTTCGAATTCGTCGCTGCGCAAAAAAATCGATGACCTCTCGAACGCTAAAGATTACTTTGAAGAGCTCGCCACGCCTAACGTTTATGGCTTTATGGCCGAGAATAGAAACAAGGGCACCCAAAACAATTATGGCTACAATTACCTGTTGGACGAGAGCCTTTTACAGTTATACCCTGAGGGGGGCGGCCGATCGCAAACCCGTTATGTTGTCGAAATTACGTCCGATAGTGGAATAGAATCGTTAAAGGAAGTCACTCTCGGCCTCAGCGGCAATTACCATATTTCAAAATCGGAAATCGTTAAACCGAACAAGAAGATCGTGCCCGCTTCGAAAAGTGGTTCTAATCTGGTTTTCAACAATCTTGAGATCGGGGATATTATGTATGTCGATTACGAAAGTAGCTATTCGAACAGCGGTCGTTTCTATAAAGACCATGTCGATTATTTTCAGTTCGGGTCGTACCATCCCATAGCAAAGAATACACTTACCGTTTTGGTGCCCAAGGGAAAGCATTTTGAACATAAAATGCTCAACGGAAATATCGATTACAAAAAAGAAACCTTAGATAATTATGTAGTTCACCAATGGGAAGTTGCTGATCAAAAAGGAATACCGCAACAAGAGAACTTTATGCCAAGTTTGAGCGATATTGCAAAGTATGTACATGTCAGCACCATCGATTCTTGGGACGAAATCGCCAATTGGTATTCAGATCTGGTACGACCGCAGATTATCGTAAACTCAGATGTTGAAGAAGCATTTCAAAAGATTTTTCCAAATGGGACATCGAGCTTTTCGGAAGACGAAAGGGCATCTCGAATCTACTATTACATTATGGAGAACTTTAGCTATAGCCACGTCGGTTTCCGTCAGAGCGGCTATGTTCCGCAAAAACCGTCAAAAACCATAAAATCGAAGTTGGGCGACTGTAAAGATTTTTCGACTTTATATGTAACCTTGGCACAAATGGCCGGACTCAAATCACATTTGGTCTTGGTACTGACCTCAGACTATGGCGAGCAGTCGATGGTGCTGCCCAGCCAAGATTTCAATCACTGTATCGCCAAAGTATTTATCGATGGTAAACCGCAATATCTAGAACTCACGGATAACAATATGCCGTACAAGGCCATTCCTACGAGCTTGGAAAATGCTACGGCTTTGGACATTCCCAATACGTGGATGAAAGAAGTGCCTTCCGGCATCTACAAATTGAAGAATATTGCCCATACGCCGACAGTTCTGGAAAGTACTATGAAATATGTGTTGGGCGACAAAGAACACAGCCTAAAAATCGAATCGACACTTTCCGGAAGCATAAATTCACATTATGCGGGTGTTTTTAAGGAAAAAAATTATGAGGTCGTTAAAAAGAATATCACCGACGATTTTCAAGGAAGGATTACCGAAGATTTTGTGTTGGACAGTGTGCACAGCATCGAATACGACCTGAGGTCGCCGGTCATCAAATATGCTTCTGATCTAACGGTAAACGAAAAATTAGACGAGATCGGCAGTATGAAAGTCTTTAGTATTCCGGCGGTAAACAATGCTTACAATACCTCTATTATTGAAGACGATACGCGTAATTTCCCCATAGATTATCTTTTATACGAGAATGCCGATGGCTATAAATCGAGCTATGTTATCAAATTAAAGGATGGCGAACGGTTTGTTGAAGTTCCTGAAAATGCAGAATTTAGTTTTAAAAAGCACCATTTTCAAATCGCCTATGAATTGGCAAAAGAGAACGAACTGTACATCGATATAATGGCAAAAACTTCGAAAGAGCGAATCGCTGCCGATGATTATAAGGCTTTTAAATCTTATATAAAATCTGTACTCGATGCCAAACAGCAATTGATTGGTTTTAAAAAAGCGAAGCAAGCTACAGATGTAAGCATGGCCGGTAAAAAATAATCTTTTTCTCTGTGCCACTCTGTGAATCCTCTGCGTTACTCTGTGTAATAATTATTCAACAGAGCCTCACAGAGAAAAACGCAGAGTTTCGCGAAGAGATAGAACTTAAAAACCTATCTTTAGTTCGATAATTTACTATCCGTTAAGTTTGAAAGACCGCATTCTCTCCGTAGACATTTTTAGGGGCATGACCATTGTTTTGATGATTTTGGTCAACACGCCAGGCACATGGTCGGCGGTATACCCACCTTTTTTACATGCCCCATGGCACGGGTACACACCTACCGATTTGGTATTTCCGTTCTTTCTTTTTATCGTGGGCACTTCGATAGTTTTCGCGTACAAGAACAGACCGATAAATTCGGGAACCTATAAAAAGATTACCATACGGGCATTGAAATTGATCGGGCTTGGCTTGTTTCTTGGGGCATTTATGCTCAGTTTCCCGTTCATTAAAGATTTTGCGGATATCCGATTTCCCGGGGTGCTACAACGTATTGGGGTGGTTTTCTTTTTTGCTTCCATCCTATTTATAAACCTGAATTGGAAGACTTTGATAGGTCTCGCCGTTGTTCTGTTGGTAGGGTATTGGTTATTGATGACTTCGATTCCTGTAGAAGGTGTTACCTCGACTTTAGAACGGGCCCCGAACAATTTGGCGAATTGGTTAGATGTAAAAGTATTTGGTACACATAACTACAAAGCGGATTATGATCCGGAAGGCTTGCTGAGTACCATTCCGTCTATCGCGAGTGCACTTCTCGGGATTTTCACGGGACTTATACTTACCTCTAAACAGGCAAAAAAAGCAACCGTTCTTATGGGTTTAGGTGGTGCGTTGTTAATTATCGGGCATCTCTGGGATTTGGTCTTCCCCATTAACAAAGCTCTTTGGACAAGCAGTTTCGTATTGGTAACCGCGGGTTGGGCAAACCTTATACTCGCATTGATTTATTACCTGACGGATGTTAAAGGAATCAAATTCGGAAGTATTTTTAGATACGCGGGTGCGAATGCAATTATACTTTATTTTTTGTCCAGTTTTATCAGCAAGATTTTAGGAATGATCAAAGTAGATGAAGATACCTCGTTGCATGGATGGCTCTTTGATACCATCTACGTACACGATTTTATATCGATGCAATTATCTTCTTTGCTGTACGGATTGACCGTTGTCGCTTTTTACTGCCTGCTTGCATATGTGCTGTACCAACGGAAGATTTTTATTAAGGTCTAATACAATGAATCGTTTTTATAGCCTAGGATGCTTTCTGGTATTACTCTTAACTATGACCTCTTCTCAATCTAGATTTTCAATGGAAAAAAATCCAAAAAACATTTTAGGTACAGAATTAGAGTCTTGTTGCTTTGAACCAAAAACTGGATTCTACCGAGACGGTTTTTGCAAAACTGGGGAGGAAGATTATGGTACCCACGTAGTCTGTGCCATCATGACCGATGAATTTTTAGAATATACCAAGACCAAAGGCAACGACCTCTCGACCCCAAAGCCCGAATGGCAATTTCCCGGTCTCAAAGCTGGCGATAAATGGTGTTTGTGTATTCTTCGTTGGCTCGAGGCCGAAAAAGCGGGCAAGGCACCGCAAGTTGTTTTAGAAGCTACCCATGAAAAGGCGTTGGAGTATACCGATTTTGAAGTGTTGCTGGAATATAAGTTTTAGAAGCATAAATCATACTTATGGCGTTAAACATTTGCAGATGTTATCTCCCTCCTTGGGAGGGACTAAGGAAGGTCTTTTTCCCAAAAGCCCAAAGCACAAACTGCGGAAAAACCTTGCCCCAAGTTGGCAAATCATGCTTACCGCCTTTTAGCTCTACATATGTAATGTCCGCCGAATTATAGCCCTTTGCTTTGAGCTCGTTTATTACATCCAGCGTATCGTCAATGGCATCGATAACCCCATTTTGATTACGGTCGGCCTTTTCATCTTCTGTACCGGTTTGAAGCCAGAATTTTAAATGTGGGGCATGGTTTTCCTTTTTGATGACATCGAGTATGATGCGACTTCTGTCGGCAATATCCTTTTTAACATAAGCTTTTTTTCGCCACCAGAACGAGCCGCTAAAAACCCCGATTTTTTCGAATTGATCTACGTTGCGATAAGCGATATCGAAAGCTGACAATCCACCTAAAGACATGCCGCAGTATACCCAGTCTTTCCCGACCGTAGTAACCTTGAATTCGCTTTTTAGAAAAGGAATGAATTCTTCGATAATAAACTTTGAATATTCGTATGCCCGACCGCCCCTTCCCTTAAAATCGGCAGTGGAAGCAGTGCCATATTCATGAAGGCGATTTTCGCTACATTCAATACCTACATAAACAAACGGATGTATGGTTTGGAATGAAAATGCTCTGGAAAGCGTTTCCTCTAAATTCATGGGAATAAAGTCCTGCCCATCGTTCATAAGAAGTACGGGAAACTTTTCCTTCGACTTCCAATAATTCGACGGTGCCATAAATCGGAACTTGACTTTTCGGTCTAAATAGTTCGAGAAAAAATGGCCTTTGGCACTTATAAAATCGATTTGAAACTGCATAAATTCTGGTAAGGAAGTGCAAGTATACTTGTTGCACATGAAATTTCGGGAATTTTCAGGAATTTATTTTTTCTTTCCCAAGGCAATTCCGACCCTTCGGGATTATGCCAAAAAGGGAAAAAGAAAGATTGAAAAACCTGAAATTTTATGAGTGACAAATATTAGAACGAATCCTGAAAATAATTGTTTGACAAGTCGGAAAATAAATTACTTTTGCGCGCCTTAATCAATTGATTAGTAATCGTTTTTATTTATTTTTAGCATAATGGCAAAAGTTGAACATATACCGTATTACTCGAATACCTTGGGGCGCAACATAAATGTTGAAGTAACAGGGCATTGGGGGCATCCGATTTTGATGTTTCCGTCTTCAGGAGGGCATTACACGCAGAATACCGATTTCGGATTGGTAGGCTCAGTGATGCACCTTATCGAAGAAGGGCGCATTAAAATTTACAACGTAGAGACGATAGATATGCTATCGTTTTACGATGATAATATGAATACCGAAACAAAGATTCATAACTACGAACTGTATATGCAATTTCTGCAACATGAAATGATTCCATATATTCAGGGCGAATGTAATACCCACCGTATCGCTGTAGCAGGCGTTAGCTTTGGGGGGTTTCATGCGGCGAATACCGCGTTTCGGTTTCCGGATTTCGTATCGCACTTAGTAGCGATGAGTGCGGCGTTCAATATTCGTAATATGGCTCCTTTATCAGAAGACATGCGAATTTATTATAATTGCCCCGATGAGTTCATGAAAAACGAAGAGAGCTGGAAATATAACCACATGCAAATCGTACTCGGTACTTCCGATTGGGATATCTGTAGGGATAAAAACCTACATATGTCAGGTATTCTAAACGCAAAAGGGATTGACCATTGGTATGACGAAAAAAAATGGGTAGAGCACGACTGGCCCTTATGGAAAATGGCTTTCCCCGAGTATGCCGGAAGTTATTTTTAAAACGGATATGAAAAATGTTCCAGTGCAGGTTCATGGTTCAGAATAAATCGAACTGTTGAGTACCAAGCATAAAATAATTAATAATCAATAATTTTTCAAACAAAACATTAATAAAATAAAAGATTCCCGCCTTCGCGGGAATGACAATAAAATTAAATTATTATGGCAAAAAAAGTAGGTATTTTATTTGGAATGGAAGACACCTTCCCATGGGCATTTATTGACAAGGTAAACGAATTAGGTAAAGGCAAGGTGATTGCCGAGGCAGTTCAGATCGATAAGGTACAACAGGGCATAGATTATGGGTATAGCGTAATTTTCGACCGTATTTCACAGGAAGTTCCCTTTTACCGCGCTTATTTGAAAAATGCGGCCCTTATGGGTACGGCCGTCATTAATAACCCATTTTGGTGGAGTGCCGACGAGAAATTTTTTAATAACTGTTTGTCGATGGAACTCGGTGTGCCCGTGCCCAAAACAGTATTGTTGCCCTCAAATGCACGGCCTGATAATACGACCGAAAAGTCGTTTCGTAATTTGGTGGGTCCTTTAGATTGGGAGTATATTTTCAATTACATCGGATTTCCTGCATATATGAAACCCCACGATGGTGGTGGATGGAAGAACGTTTACCGTGTTGAAAATGCGGATGACCTTTTCGCAAAGCATCAAGAAACTGAACAATTGGTAATGATGTTGCAAGAAGAAATAATTTTTGACGATTATTTTCGTGTGTATTGCCTCGGGCAGAAGTATGTGCATATAATGCCCTATGATCCTAGACGACCGTTTCATGAGCGTTATGTACAAGATTATGAGCCGAATGCCGACCAGAAAAAAATATTGAAAACCGTTCATGACTATACCCTCAAATTGAACAAAGCTTTGGGGTATGACTTCAATACGGTCGAATTTGCGATACGTGACGGGGTGCCTTATGCCATTGATTTTTGTAATCCCGCCCCCGACGCGGATATTCATTCCGTTGGTCAGGCCAATTTTGATTGGATAGTTGAACATTCGGCCAAATATGCCATTGAAAAAGCGAACGCCCATAAGCCAAAACAGAATAATACCTCTTGGGGTACTTTTGTTAAAAATTCGGCCGCTCCGATTGCTCCCAAGAGAGGAAAAGTCAATTTAAAAACCGCTGCCGAAGTACGAAAAACATCAGTAAAAAAATCCACCGTGGCCACGAAAAAAGCTACGCCACCAAAACCGACCGCCAAGAAGGCCACACCTAAAAAAGCGGCTACTGCGAAATCCGCCTCAAAAACAACGGCCAAACCTAAAACCGAAACAGTTAAAAAAACAGCTTCAAAAAGTGCCTCGGTAAAGCCCGTCGCGAAATCAAAATCAACAGCAATAAAAAAAGCACCTGCAAAAAAGACGGTGAAAACAGCGCCCAAGTCAAAGACCGCAGCCGCTAAAAAGACACCTTCAAAATCTAAGACCGCGCCCAAAAAGACGAAGTAAACGTATCCATTCAATATCATTTTCATGCATAAATTTACACTTGGTATAGAAGAAGAGTTTCAAGTACTTGATCCGGACTCTTATGAACTTAGATCTCAAATGTCGAAAATTATCGACGGGGGAAAAGTATTGCTTCAAGAACGTATTAAAGAAGAAATGCACCAATCTATGGTGGAAATGGGAACTAACGTTTGCGAAAATATACATCAGGTACGCGACGAGGTATCGTACCTACGCCAACAGATTATTAAGTTGGCAGATGAAGAAGGCTTAAAAGTCGCTGCCTCGGGCACACATCCTTTTTCGCGCTGGAACGAGCAATTGATTACACCCAACCCGCGTTACGATCAGATTGTCGAAGAGATGAAAGATGTAGCGCGTGGCAACCTAATTTTTGGCATGCATTGTCATGTTGCCATCCCCAGTCGTGAAGAAGGTCTTGAGATATTGAACGTGGCCCGTTATTTTTTACCCCACTTGTATGCGCTCTCTACGAACTCCCCATTTTGGGAGGGACGTGAAACGGGCTTCAAGTCGTACCGTAGCAAGGTATTTGATAAGTTTCCTAGAACCGGTATACCACCTTATTTTTCTAGCGTGGCAGAATATGACAAATTCGTCAATATTCTGGTAAAAACGGAATGCTTGGACAACAGCAAGAAAATTTGGTGGGATATTCGTTTGCATCCGTTTTACCCTACTATTGAATTTCGTATATGTGATGTGGTCATGACCGTTGATGAAGTTGCTTGTATCGCGGCCCTTATGCAGTGTATTGTGGCAAAATTGTATAAAATGCACCAAAAGAACCAGACCTTCAAAAATTACAGGCGTCTACTTTTAAACGAAAACAAGTGGCGTGCCGCGCGATGGGGCGTAGAAGCACAGCTTATTGATTTTGGAAAAGAAGAACAGGTGCCTTTTGCACAGCTCATGAACGAACTGCTAGAGTTCATCGACGATGTCGTTGATGATTTAGGATGTCGAACGGAGGTAAATTATGTTTTTCAAATATTGCAGCAAGGATCTGGCGCCGACCGACAATTAGACGTTTTTGAAGAGACCAAAGATTTGGTCGAGGTAGCGAAATATATTGTGCAACAGACTTCAAAAGGTTTATAATTTAACATATTTAAGGGCTTGACGACGTATGATTTGACATCTTTATACGTTCAAACCATAAAGAAAGATGAAGAATAGCTTTAAAATAGCCATTTTAGATTTGAATGCAGGCGAAACCAATGAGGGAATGCGTTGCATCAAAATGCTCGTGGAAGAATTTCTGGGACAAGATGGTATCGAAGGGCATTATGATGTTTTTGAGGTTCGCATAGCTGCTGAAATACCAAAGCTGAAAGATTACGATATCTATATTTCTTCCGGAGGACCTGGGTCGCCATTGATTTCTGGGGATGCTTGGGAAACCGGATATTTCGGACTCCTTGATTCTCTATTGAGGCACAACCTGTCTCGCCCCAATAAAAAACACTTATTTCTGATCTGTCATTCGTTTCAATTGGCCTGTTTGCATTGGGATTTGGCCAGAGTAACCAAAAGGCGCTCAACATCATTTGGAGTATTACCAATTTTCAAGACCAATAGCGGTGAGCTCGAAACCCTTTTCAAGGGCTTGAACGATCCTTTTTACGCAGTTGACTCTAGGGACTATCAGGTTATTGGGCCAAAAGAATGGAAGTTGGATACTTTAGACGGTAAGGTACTCTGCCGTGAAAAAATGCGACCGAACGTACCTTTGGAAAGAGCGGTGATGGCCATTCGGTTCTCCAACGAGATTTTTGGAGTGCAGTTTCACCCCGAGGCGGATGCCGAGGGGATGTTACGTCATTTTCAAAAAGACGACAAACGAGAACAGATCATTAAAAAATATGGTAAGCATAAGTACTTTAATATGCTCGATCAGTTGGTTGACGAAAGCAAGATTATGAAAACCAACCAAACCATAATTCCACGTTTTTTACAGTTGGCCGCAGAAGCCATCGAACGCAATAAATTACAATCGGTATGATACCTAAGATTAGGGAGGCCTTCAATTTGAATTTTAAACAAGATTACTACGAAAATCTTCTGCAACATATCGAAGACACCTATTTTGAACCCAGTGCATTTCGAATTTCGGAAACACCTGTTTTTATTGATAAAGAATTAAAGAAAAAGGTTTTTTCGGCTTGCGATGCCATTATCGAACAATTGTGGCAAATCGATTTTCCTGAAATCCGGGAAAAATTTATCCCAAAGGAATTACAATCTCCAGTACCGATGGGCAAACCGCATTTTTTAGCTATTGATTTTGGCTTGTGCGATGATGGCAATGGCGGAATAACTCCGCAACTTATTGAATTACAGGCATTTCCCACTTTATTTTTTTACCAGCCTTTTTTGGGCAATGCCTTTTTAGAGCAATACCCGAACATCCCTAAAGAAAATTTAAATTTTTATTTTAGCGGTCTAAATAACGAAAGTTACCGAAAAGAGGTAAGTGAGGTGATACTTGGCGATGAAAATCCCGCAAATGTTATTCTGTTAGAACTGTTTCCAGAAAAACAAAAGACTCGTATCGATTTTTGGTCTACCAAAAAGGCATTAGGCATTGAGGTGGTTTGTATGACCAAGGTACGTAAAGAAGGCCGAAAATTATACTATGAAAAAAACGGTAAAACAATTGCGATTCACCGTATTTATAACCGCGTTATCTTTGATGAATTACAGCGTATCGAAAATCTAGAAATCAATTTCAACCTCAATGACGATTTAGATGTCGAATGGGTCACCCATCCTGATTGGTTTTTTATGATTTCAAAGTGTATCATGCCGCTCTTGAAACACGAGAATGTACCTAAGTCGTATTATTTGAACGATTTTCCCGAAGACCTCGATTTGAGTGATTTCGTGTTGAAGCCCTTATTTTCTTTTGCGGGGCAGGGAATTAATTTATACCCCGATAGACCTACAATCGATAAAATTGAGGATAAGCATAATTACATCTTACAGCAAAAAGTAAAGTATGCCTCTCTGGTCAAAACGAATACGGTAAAGAATTCAAAGGTAGAATTGCGCATGCTCTACATATGGAGCGAGGAAGAAAATCGTCTAAAACCAGTTATCAACCTTACCCGTATGAGTAAAGGTGAAATGATCAATGTATCACATCAAGTCAACGAAACGTGGATCGGGTCTTCTATCAGTTTTTTTGAGGAGTAATACCATTTAAGTATAAGTGCTGTCAAAGACCTTAGCATCTAGACTGCCCTCATCGCGACATGAGCTTTGCTACATATTTTCCGATAACATCAAATTCTAAATTCACGACCGTTCCTACTTCATAAGAATTGAATCGTGTATGCTCATAGGTATATGGAATTATAGCAACACTAAAAGTATTCTTGCCCGAATCGACTACCGTAAGACTTGTGCCATCTATGGTAATCGAACCTTTTTCAATCGTTGGGTTGCCTTTAGATTCATCATATTCAAAAGAGAAAATCCAACTGCCGTCTTTTTCTTGAACACTGGTACAGATACCAGTCTGGTCAACATGGCCCTGAACGATATGCCCATCTAACCGCGACCCCAAAATCATCGCACGTTCTAAATTTACTTTTTCGCCCACTTTTAGATGGCCAAGGTTGGTTTTCTGCAAGGTTTCGTCGATGGCGGTGACGGTATAGACATTCCCAGCCAGAGAAACTACGGTCAGACAGATACCATTATGCGACACGCTTTGGTCGATTTTCAGTTCTGAGGTCAATGGCGATTTTACGGTAATATGCAGGTTTCCACCATCATGTACCAATCGTTGTATTTCACCCAAAGTTTCGATAATTCCTGTAAACATGTTCCGTTTAAATTAAGTAGTTTTGTCTTTAGTCAAAGCCTTACACTTGCGTTGTATAGACTTTAATTTTTACCTCCCCTTGGGGGAGGTCGGAATTGTATTTTCGCAATTCCGGGTGGGGCTATAAAGGTAAAGAATATCATGCAGGAAGAAGGTAAAATAAAATTAGGCATTTCCATAGGAGATTTGAACGGAATAGGGTGCGAGGTAGTGCTTAAGACCTTTGAAGACACCCGTATGTTAGATTTCTGTACGCCTATAATTTTTGCTTCGAACAAAACAATTTCCTTTCAGAAGAACGAGCTGGGCATAGATATCAATTATCACGGCGTACAAGATGCTTCAAAGGCTCTTGATGGAAAAATTAATGTAGTCAACGTTTGGAAGGAAGTGCCCATCATCAAGTTCGGCGAAGCCACTGAAGAGGCCGGAAAATATGCGATAAAGTCATTGCGGGCGGCTGTTGAAGCCTTAAAGAATAATGAAATCGATGCCTTGGTTACCGCACCGATTAACAAGAACAATATTCAGGCGGAGGATTTTAAGTTCCCTGGCCATACCGATTATCTCGCAGAAGAACTGGAAGGCGAGAGCCTAATGTTCATGGTTACCGACGGACTCAAAATTGGCCTGTTGACCGATCATTTGGCCGTTAAGGATGCCCCAGCGGCAATAAATCCCATTCTGATTCGAAATAAAGTGCGTACCATAGAAAAATCGTTACGCATGGATTTTGGCATAAGGGCACCTAAGGTGGGGATGTTGGGCATCAATCCCCATAGTGGCGATAATGGCGTTATAGGGAAAGAAGACGATGAGGTTTTGAAACCGGTAATCAAAGAAATGTCCGATGCCGGGCATCTGGTCTTCGGTCCATATGCGGCCGATAGTTTTTTCGGCTCCAATGGGTATAAAAACTTCGATGCAATACTGGCAGCATACCACGACCAAGGGCTTATTCCCTTTAAAACATTATCATTCGGAAAAGGCGTGAATTTTACGGCTGGCCTTTCGAAGGTACGTACTTCGCCCGATCACGGAACGGCCTACGAAATCGCTGGGAAGGGGCAAGCTGACCACGGTTCGTTCAAAGAGGCGGTATTTATGGCATTACAAATTTTCAAAAACCGCCAAGAGTATCAAGAATTAACCGAAAACCCTTTGCAAAAACAGCGTGTTAGGCGATAGCCTAATAATCGCGCAGTTCAGACTTCAGACCTTTTTTAATTCAAGTAAAAAAGGATTGTATTTTTACTAAATAATAGTATCTTTGCAGCCGCCTTACTCATGGTAGGCTAGCCTTTGAATGGGCAAACGTATTAAAAAGTAGTGTTGAAATGATGAAGCAAAAGGAGTTTAGCATTCCTTTCTCGGGATTACGACAAGGAAAACACGATTTTCAATATACGATCAACAACGAGTTCTTTGAATCTTTTGGGTATGACGAGTTCAATGGTGCGGCCGTTGTTCTCGATGTTGTTCTTAGAAAAATGAGTACAATGCTCGAATTAGAGATGGTCGCTCAGGGCGCGGTAAACGTAAATTGCGATTTGACCGCCGAACCTTTCGAACAGCCCATTTCTTCTGAACTTGAATTGGTCGTAAAGTTCGGTGATGAATACAATGATGATGATGACGAGATATTGGTTATTCCCCATGGGGAACATCAATTGAACATCGCCCAGTACGTTTATGAAATGATAGTGTTGGCCGTACCGCAGAAGCGAATTCATCCCGGTGTATTAGATGGCACGTTGCAATCGGAAGCCCTGAAAAAGCTGGAAGAATTGCAACCCAAAGAACGAAAAGAAGTAATAAAAGAGAGCGATCCCCGATGGGACGAACTAAAAAAACTGTTAACGGATAAATAAAAGTATACAATGGCACATCCTAAGCGTAAAATTTCGAGAACCAGAAGGGACAAAAGAAGAACCCATTATAAAGCGGTCGCCCCGACTTTGGCCACCGACCCGACTACTGGAGAAATGCATTTATTTCACAGGGCGCATTGGCACGAAGGTAAATTATACTATAAAGGTCAGGTATTGATTGATAAGACCGAAGAGGTAGAAGCATAGTATTCACCATCCGTAATAAATTGATAGCTCTCGCATGTTGTGCGAGAGTTTTTTTTATGGGCAAACCTGGTCTTGTATCACACTTGCCTCTCTGCCGGTAGCTTTTGTACTTCACGATATCAAGTAGTAATTCTTCGCGAACTACTGCCTATTTGGGCAATTTAGTCAAAAAATCTAACCTCGGCTAGATGGCAAACGTCAAGTTTCCGTAAAATTCTAAAAACGCCCAGTTTTTAGGTGAAAACTCATGAAAAATGATTAATTTTCACGACTTTTGAGGCGTTTTTGAAGGTTTTTGACGTTGAACTTGAATAAGTTCATTAAATCAACTTTAGAATGAGCAAAATAACGGCAGCGATTACAGCTGTAGGCGGGTATGTGCCAAAATTCGTACTTACCAATAAAATGCTGGAAGGCATCGTAGATACCAATGACGAATGGATCGTTTCCAGAACTGGAATAAAAGAAAGACGTATTCTGAAGCCCGAAGAAGGTGAAGGAACTTCATTTTTGGCTATTAAAGCGGCCAAAGATCTTATCCGAAGAAAAAATATAGACCCGAAAGAAATTGATCTGGTCATTGTTGCTACAGCAACACCAGATGGTTTGGTCGCATCGACCGCGGCATTTGTCGCTTCACAAATCGGTGCCGTAGATGCATTTGCATACGATCTTTTAGCGGCTTGTTCCAGCTTTCTTTTTGGTATGTCGACCGCCGCAAGCTACATACAGTCGGGCAGGTACAAGAAAGTGTTGTTGATCGGTGCCGATAAGATGTCATCGATAATCGACTATACCGACCGTACTACCTGCATTATTTTTGGCGATGGTGCCGGGGCGGCTTTGTTCGAACCGAACGAAGAGGGCTTAGGCTTGCAAGATGAGTATCTAAGGTCAGATGGTAACGGCAGAGCGTATTTAGGTATGGATGCAGGCGGTTCTTTAATGCCCGCCACTGAGAAGACCGTTAAAGACCGAAAACATTTTATATATCAAGAAGGTAGAACAGTTTTTAAGTTTGCCGTTTCGAATATGGCAGATGTGGCCGAAAGAATTATGAAACGCAACAATCTTGACCACAATGATGTTACATGGTTGGTGCCTCATCAGGCGAATAAACGAATTATTGATGCTACGGCAAATCGAATGGGCCTTGACAGTTCTAAAGTAATGATGAACATTCAACGGTACGGAAATACGACTTCGGCCACCTTACCGCTATTATTGTCCGATTTTGAAAGGCAACTTAAAAAGGGCGACAATCTTGTTTTTGCCGCCTTCGGCGGAGGCTTTACTTGGGGCTCCATTTACTTAAAATGGGCATATAATTAATATATTTCAAAACAGTATCTAAACACCGACAACTTAAATAAAACTAAATTCCATGGATATAAAAGAAATTCAAAGCCTGATTAAATTTGTCGCAAAATCGGGTGCTAGCGAGGTAAAGCTAGAGATGGACGATTTAAAGATTACCATCAAAACCGGTACTGCAGGATCCGGTCACGAAACCACCTATGTTCAACAGATCCCCATGGCACAGGCTCCCATGGCTCCTCCTGCACAAGCTCAGGCGCCGGCAACCGAGGCTGCTTCAGCTGACGGTGCCAAAGACGAAAAGAAAGAAGATGATTCGAAATACATCACGATTAAATCACCTATAATCGGTACGTTCTACCGAAAGCCTTCGCCCGATAAAGAAACTTTTGTAGAGGTGGGCAGTACGATAACAAAAGGTAAGGTGCTTTGTGTTATTGAAGCGATGAAGCTTTTCAATGATATCGAATCGGAAGTATCCGGTAAGATCGTAAAGATATTGGTCGAAGATTCTTCACCTGTGGAATTTGATCAGCCATTGTTTTTGGTAGATCCCTCCTAGAATAGAAACTCAAATCCTAAATCCCAAATCCAAGAAAACAAATTGGAATCTGGAATTTGGAGCTTGGAATTTTAAAAGTTATGTTCAAAAAAATATTGATTGCAAATAGGGGAGAGATTGCATTACGTGTTATACGTACCTGCAAAGAGATGGGTATAAAGACAGTAGCGGTCTATTCAAAGGCCGACGAAGAAAGTTTGCACGTTCGCTTTGCCGATGAGGCCGTTTGTATAGGTCCGCCGCCTAGCAGTGAATCGTACCTAAAGATCCCCAATATTATAGCCGCTGCGGAGATTACCAATGCCGATGCTATACATCCGGGGTACGGTTTTCTTTCAGAGAACTCAAAATTTTCTAAAATTTGTGCAGAGCACGAGATTAAATTTATCGGTGCTTCTGGTGAGCATATAGACCGCATGGGCGACAAAGCTTCGGCCAAGGAAACTATGAAAAAAGCTGGAGTGCCTTGTGTGCCTGGCTCCGACGGTCTTTTAAAAGACGTTGAGGAGGCCAAAAAGATAGCAAAAAAGATGGGTTATCCGGTGATGGTCAAGGCTACTGCCGGTGGAGGTGGTAAAGGTATGCGCGCCGTTATGAAAGAAGAGAAGATGGAAGAACTCTTCGAAAGTGCCGTGAAAGAGGCTACAGCAGCCTTCGGCAATGGTAGTATGTATATGGAGAAATTGATTGAAGAACCGCGGCATATCGAAATACAGATTGTAGGTGACCAATATGGCAAGGCCTGTCACCTTTCAGAACGGGATTGTTCCGTGCAGCGCCGCCATCAAAAGTTGACCGAAGAGACGCCATCGCCCTTCATGACCGATAAATTAAGGGATGCCATGGGTAAAGCGGCGGTCAAGGCTGCCGAATTTATAAAATATGAGGGTGCTGGTACGATTGAATTTTTGGTCGACAAGCACCGCAATTTCTATTTTATGGAAATGAATACCCGTATTCAGGTCGAGCACCCGATTACTGAGCAAGTAATCGACTACGATCTTATTCGTGAACAGATATTGGTAGCCGGTGGGGTACCCATTTCCGGTAAAAACTATTTACCGAAACTGCATTCCATCGAATGCCGTATCAATGCGGAGGATCCGTATCACAATTTTAGACCTTCCCCGGGAAGGATAACGACCTTACATATACCCGGTGGACATGGGGTTCGAATGGATACCCATGTATACAGCGGTTATAGCATTCCACCGAACTACGATTCGATGATTGCCAAACTGATTACTACAGCACAGACCCGCGAAGAGGCTATCAACAAAATGAGGCGCGCACTTGATGAATTTGTAATTGAAGGCATCAAGACGACCATACCCTTTCACAGACAGTTGATGGATCATCCTGATTACTTGGCAGGCAATTATACAACGGCCTTTATGGACGATTTTGAGATGGAGCCTCAACCTGAGGAATAACTTAGGAAACAGTTGGCAGTAGCAGTTAGTAGCACCTGCAATGCAATTCATCGAAATTATGGATGATATTGCCCCGAGGAAGTACAGGGGTAAAATATGAGGTTTTAAGAACAAAATATTGGCTCTTCTTTTTTTGGATGCCTCGATTTTGTTTTGCTCCAATAATCGACAACATCTTAAATTTATTGAAAAATCAGAAACGTAGGATGGTAGGTCATGCATTAGTTGACTCGGCCAAAGGCCTTAAGTTGCTGTTCTTTAATAGCATGTGAATTGAATTCGCTATAGTTTTTGACAAATACTGCCTGCTGCATACTGCCAACTATTCCAAAAATGAACCTGAGCTACTGGGAATATAAAACTTGGCTTTCCAACATCGACTTTACGATTGTAGGTAGCGGTATTACAGGTCTAAGTTGCGCTTTGCACCTTAATGATCGGTTTCCAAATTCCAAAATATTGGTTTTAGAAAAAGGAATTTTACCTCAGGGAGCTAGCACGAAAAATGCAGGGTTTGCCTGTTTTGGTAGTATTTCAGAAATTTTAAGTGATTTAAAAGACCATACGGAGCAGGAGGTTTTAGAACTTGTTCAAAAACGTTGGGATGGGATACAGCAACTTCGGGCAACGCTCGGTGACGCCGCTATTGATTTTCAGAATCACGGCGGACATGAACTATTTCTTAACAAGGATGCTGAATTATTTCAGCATTGTTCGGAAAGTTTAGATAGTGTAAACCAATTGCTTCGCCCGGCCTTTGGGAATGTGGCTTTTGAGAAACGGCCCAGCTCCTTCAAATTCGAGAACATTCACGATCATTGTATTACCAATACCTTCGAAAGCCAATTGGATACCGGGAAGATGATACGTAGGCTATTACAACTAGTTCAAGAAAACGGCACGATTATTTTGAACTCCATCATGGTTGAAGAATTTACCGAAAACCATGCATCTGTTTCAGTAAAAACGAATGGTTTTGAATTTGAAACTAAAAAGTTGTTGATTGCTACCAATGGTTTTGCTTCCAAACTATTAAAAGAAGATGTCAGACCTGCTCGAGCGCAAGTAGTAATAACTAAACCTATAAAGGACTTAGCAATTAAAGGCACCTTTCATTTCGAAGAAGGCTATTATTATTTCAGGAATGTCGATAACCGAATCCTATTCGGAGGAGGTAGAAACCTTGATTTAAAGCAGGAGGAAACCATCGAATTCGGCGAAACTGAGCTAATCCGAAACCAGCTAGAAAAACTGCTAAAAGAAGTTATTCTGCCCGATACCCCATTTGAAATCGATAAAAGTTGGAGCGGCATCATGGGAATTGGAAAGCAAAAAAGGCCTATCGTTAGACAAATTTCTGAAAATGCCTACTGCGGTGTACGACTTGGCGGCATGGGTATTGCTATTGGCAGTCTAATTGGTAAAGAACTTGTGGGTTTGATTTAGGCCCCTCCGAAGGGCCCCAAGGGCGGGAACGCCTTGCAGGTCTAATCCATTATCCCTACCTTAATCCTTCATTTCAATTCTATCTTTCCATGGCAAAAAAGACCTACTTACGAAGCAGCGAATGGTTCAACAGTGATAACAAAAAAATGAATTTTACGCACCGTTCTTGGTTGCGTAATCAGGGTTATCCCGATGATTATTTTGAGGGTAAGCCCGTTATCGGTATTTGCAATACATGGTCCGAACTTACACCCTGTAATGGTCATCTTCGTGATGTCGCACAAATTGTAAAAAGAGGTATTTTGGAAGCTGGTGGTTTTCCTATGGAATTTCCCGTGATGAGCTTGGGCGAGACTATTATGCGGCCAACGACCATGTTGTTCAGAAACTTGACAAGTATGGATACCGAAGAATCCATTCGGGCAAACCCCCTCGACGGAATTGTTCTATTAACAGGTTGTGATAAGACCACCCCATCTACGGTGATGGGTGCTTGCAGTGTTGATTTGCCAACTATTGTTGTGCCCGGAGGCCCAATGTTGAGCGGTCGTTTTAGAGGTGAGAAAATTGGCTCTGGTTCCATGAACTGGATGGTAAAGGAAAAGCAAAAAAAAGAGGGTTTTACCGATGCCGATTTCGTTGAGGCCGAAGTATGCCTGTCAAGAAGTATCGGGCATTGCAATACCATGGGCACCGCATCTACGATGGCGACGATGGTGGAAGCATTGGGCTTGACCTTGCCCGGTTTTTCTTCGATACCTGCAGCAGATTCCCGAAAGAAAATGTTCGCCCAACTTTCCGGAAGGCGCATTGTTGAAATGGTCAACGAAGATTTAAAACTCTCTAAAATTTTAACGCGAAAGGCATTTGAAAATGCTATTGTAACCAATTCTGCAGTTGGCGGATCTACCAATCTCATCGTTCACTTGACAGCGATTGCTGGTAGAATAGGGGTTGATTTAAAATTAGAAGATTTTGATGCTTTTGGAAGTAAAATCCCGCTACTTGTAAACCTCAAACCTTCAGGTAAGCATTTAATGGAAGACTTTTTCTATGCTGGCGGACTCCCAGTTGTAATCAAGAATTTGAAGCCTCTATTGCATAATGAAGCGATTACCGTTAACGGAAAAAATTTGGGGGATAATTACGAAGGCGCAGTATGTTATGACGACGACGTCATAAGTTCGCTTGAGAACCCGTTGCAAAAGGAAGCGGGAATAGCGGTTTTAAAAGGGAATTTATGCGAAAACGGAGCCGTAATAAAACCTTCGGCAGCTTCTAAAAATTTAATGAACCACAGCGGTAAGGCTGTTGTTTTCGAAACTATGGAAGACTACCACAACCGTATTGACGACCCGAATCTTGATATTGATAAGAATAGTGTTATCGTATTGAAAGGTGTAGGCCCAAAAGGCTATCCCGGTATGCCAGAAGTAGGTAATGTCGACCTTCCCGCAAAATTGATTTTAGAAGGCGTAACCGACATGGTACGTATTTCCGATGGCCGTATGAGCGGTACTGCAGGGGGTACGGTCATTTTACATGTTTCCCCCGAATCGACTGTCGGAGGTAATCTAGCCCTAGTTCAAAACGGAGATATCATCGAACTCGATGTAGCAAAAAGAAGGTTACACCTCGCTGTTTCCGATGAAGAACTCGCCAAGCGCAAAGCAGCTTGGAAGGCTCCAAAACCGCTTGCCGATCGCGGTTGGGTAAAGTTGTACATAGACCATGTCGAACAGGCAGATAAAGGTGCCGACCTCGATTTTCTGGTCGGTGGGTCAGGTTCTAAAGTGGAGCGGGATTCGCATTAAACCGTCATTGCGAGCTCTGACCGCCGAAGGCTAGACAGAGCGCGGCAATCTCTTTCTTAGAAACACGCAAAACTTGTTCAACAGATTGCTTCACCTCGCAAAATGGCTAGGTTCGCAAAGACGCATTTATGTAACTTTCCAATCATGAACGACACAAAACAACAACTCTACGATTTCTGCCGAACCTTTGTAGAAGGTCGCATTTCCCGTATCCAGAATAACATTAAAGATGTTCAGGAATCGCTGAATTCGGAAACGAAAAGTAGCGCGGGCGATAAACACGAAACCGGTCGGGCCATGTTGCAACTAGAACGTGAAAAAATGGGGCAGCAATTAGCGGAGGCCGAAAAAATGAGACAAGCGCTGTCAAAAGTTGGCGTGAACGAGAAGTCAAGAACCGTGGGTTTAGGCAGCTTGGTTAGGACTTCAAAAGCGAATTATTTTTTAGCTATTTCCGCAGGAGAATATAAAGATGGCGCTCTTTCGGCATTCTGTATTTCTACGGGGACACCCATTGGTCGACTACTACTTAGCAAATCAGAAGGAGATGCAATTACCTTTAATCAAGAGGAAATAGAAATCTTTGAGATTGAATAAGAGCGTTCTGCTAAAAATCAAAACTCACGCTTACCAAATTCACTTTCAATAAACTTCGATTTGTTCTTAGTGCTATTTAGGGTGTACGATAGGTTGACAATAAACATATCTACTTCATAGACATAGTTCGTTGTCGTAAAGAATTCACCAGTTCTCGCCGTTGTGATGCGCTGTTCGTTGGTATTCAAAAGCCCAAGATCTATATTTTGCCATTGCAAGGTCGCAACGAGACGGTCGTCTAGAAAAGTCTTTCGAAAGGTCAGGTTCGGAGAATAAAACCGCGAATCTTCGCCTTGCGCCGTATTTCTCGCAGAAAGATAATTTAGCGTGAATTGCAATGAACTGCTTTCGGAAAAGGTATAGGTCGAATTGGCGTTCACCGAATAAATAAAGGCATTGCTATCGACACTCCTACCGTCGTATTCGCCGTCTATTTTATAGGTGTAGAAATTCGCCCCCAAAAAACTCGACCAGTTTTGTGTCGGTTTCAGTTGTGCTCCAATTTCTAGTCCAATTGATTTTCCCTCGCCCACGTTCGAATAGATGCGGTTTAGAATAGTATCGTTAAAAATCGTGTTTACGCGATTTACCAGGTTTTTCGTTTTTCTGAAATAGCCTGTCGCAAAGACCGAATTTCCATTGTCAAAGTTTTTGGTAACGCCCACTTCAAAGAGGTCGATAAACTCTGGCAGTAATGTTGGGTCGCCCTGTTCTAAAGTTTCGGAATGTTCGCGTTCGGGAAAAGGGTTCATTTTAAATGTGGTAGTGCGCTCTACCCTCTTACTGTAGGCCGCTTTAACTTTGGTGGTACTGTTTATGGCGTATTGTACGCTTGCAGATGGGTATAGCTTCACAAAATCGTAGGTCAAGGTGGTATCTACAGTGTTGTTCTTGTCGCGAAGGTCAAAATTCCTGTCCATGATTTCGAGGCGTGTACCTGCGGCATATTCCCATTTCTCTTTTTTTCCGCTGAGTTGCACGTATCCGGAATGAATCGTTCTTTTTAAATCGACCTCGCTCGAGAATTCAGGCACCAATTCAAATTCATCTGTAATATCAGTTCGTCTTTCGTAAACAAAATCGCCTTTGTGGTCGAGGTTACGGTATTGATACCCAGTTTCTAGTTGGCCCAAATTAAAAGGCTTCCATGTATAATCAATTTGGAAGCGAATACCGTTCAAGGGGTTGTCGTTCGTATTGAATTCATCTTGAATTAGAATCGACGTATTCGGAAAGGCCAAATTTCGATTGGTCGTCGGCCCTCCCAATAAGGTATATTCATACAGAAGTGATGTCGATAGTTTTGAACTGTTCGCAAAACTGTGGCTGTAGTCAAAACTACCTAGAATAAAATCCCCGCGGCGTATCCGCAGATTTTCATTAAAATATTGAAAAGTATAGATACGATTTCCGGCTATCGCCGGGCTCACGGCATGGTTATCGAAGTACAGAATGTCGGCCGTTCTATCTTTACTGCGCTTTCCGGCATAAAAGCCTAAAGAGAATGTGTTTGTGCTATCGGGAGTATAATCCACTGTAAACCTACCATTGTAGTTGACCTCATCAAAACTACGTTCCCCATCCGACGGGAATTGCGTGAGCGTATCTTCGATTATGGTAAAAACATCTCCCTCACGTCTTCCTGCAAGATCATTACGCTGATAACTTGCACCGAGGGAAATGTTCCACTTATCTTTAATAAAGTTATAAGTAGCGTCTACGCCATACCGCTGTGCATAATCGGCATTGTCATAGTCTTCGAGAGATGGTAGGCCGCCACGAACATTGATTTGTGTATATGCACCTTCTGTCGCCCCGGTTTTAGTAATAATATTTAAGATACCCGCTTTACCTTCAGGATCGTATTTGGCCGAGGGCGCGGTAATAACTTCTACGCGCTCTACGGCATTGGCAGGTAACTGGTTCATTAGCGTGCTGGCGTTGCCCTGTAAAGGTTTACCATTTAGTAATACGACGAAGCCCGTACTACCGCGAACGCTGATTTCACCAAGTCCGTCAACGGTAACCGATGGAAGGTTTTTGATGACGTCGGTCGCTGTGCCACCTTGACTGTTCTGAAATTTTGTGGCATCGAAAATCTGTCTGTCAATTTTATTGATAACCGCTGCACGCGCACCTTTAATAACGACTTCGTTCAGCTGATTTTGCCCAATGGTAAGCCTAATACTGCCCACATTAAAAGTGCCAGTTCGGCGCTCTAGTTCGATATCGCGAATCGTCTTGACTTCATAGCCAATAAATGATGCCTCTAAATAATAAATGCCGCTCTTGAGTTCGTTAAGAATAAAACTTCCTTCCGAGCCGGTAATTTCACCGGTAACCAATGTGCTGTCTCTTTGATTAAAAATGGCGACTGTAGCATATTCGAGAGGTTCTTCTGTATTGCCGTCAACGATACGGCCCTGTATCTGGGCGGGGCATAATTTGACGAACAGCATACAGACTAAAAAAAAGGGGAGAGCGCTTTTCAGGGTAGTATTTTAGATTAAGAAGTCATTTAAACCTTTTCTTTTACCTGCGAAATTTACATTTTGCACCCTAATTTCGCCATTTTTTACTTCCGTAGCTATGGCTATGCAACTAAAAAATAACTTCATTAAGGCACAAAAGCCAAATTTATCGGTTCCAAACAAAAAGTTTAAATCACTTCTGGTGTAAATATAAATATATCGATCGTGTGATTGAAGTGTTAAAGAAAAATTATTGCGTGTCAAAAGTTGTTTTTGCTTTGAACGATTTCTGAAGTTAGAAAACAGTTCACGAGGAGGAAATCTTTAAAAAATTACCGATTCCACTGTACTTTACGAGTTCTGAAAAATTTTCCCGTTTTCGACTGTTTTTTGGGTCGCGATTGTCCCCTTCTTGCAACCGTCGAAGGAGGTACTACTGAGAGGATTGCACAATTTTAGGGGTGTCCTTCGGGATGTTGTAGCTATCAAATTGGGCTTACCGGTATGATAACGGATAATCAAAAAATAATTCTTTTTCGAGGAAAAAGAATAAGCTATTCTAGCTCATACCTTTCATAGAAAGAAAGGTTGCCGACCAAACGATAACAGATGAGATGAAAATACCAATGGTATTGGCCCAAAACGCTTTTTGTCTTTCAATTTTAAAGAGGTAGGTAGCGATACTTCCGGCATAGACGCCAGTGCCTGGCAACGGTATCATTACAAATAGGATGAGGCCCCAAAAACCAAACCTTTTAATTTTTTCGCCAGAACCGATTTTTGCCCTTCGAGCGACATAAATAGCGGATTTTTTGTAAAAACCCCATCGTAAAAAGTATCCGTTGATTTTATCAAGAAAGAATAACATAATAGGAAAGACCAATACATTGGCCAGAAAGCAAGCTACGAAAACCAAGTAGACATTCAGTCCGTTTAGCATTCCATAGGGGATTCCCGCTTTGGCTTCCCCAAAGGGGGAAAGGCTCCAAAGAATAGCAATTATGAAATCTATGAGCAAATCTTTTTTTTTGAGCCTGCTAATGTAGTGATATCAAAGGGTTACCCACTATTTACCATCATAAAAAATGATTAAAGTTCAAAGCGCGTTTCTTTGTGCGGATTATCTTTTGACGGCTTTCGGAAGAAAAAAGAGAAAGATTAGACTTTAACATTTTCTTATATTTCCTGAGTCTGCATGCAATAAAAGCTAACTATCCGTGTTTTAAATAAACAAATTTTAGTAACCCAAAATCTTTAAACCATGAAATCTGTATTCGCAAAATTATTTTTATTGGCGTTTGTATCAATGACCGCTATTTCTTGTAGCGTAAAGTCCGAATTAGAAGACATCGCCGATGAGCTAGAAGAAGAGAACAACACCGATGCTAGAACTGAAGTAATAAAATTGGAAGATAACAAGTAAGACTTGTTCATACATAAGAAAAAGGAGCCTTTTCAAGAGGCTCCTTTTTTTGTGGGGTAATTTGAACTAAAAAGACTACTTGTACTATTTCACTGTTAGCGTGTTATCTGTTGCCGTCGGATTCATTGGGCAGAAATAGACATACTCGCCTTTTGCCAACGCTGTGGGCTTAGACATTTGTTTTTGACCTGTAGCCACAACTTCTATTACATAGGCGGTCTGAATGTGGTTTTCGGGCTTAGAGATGTCTTCTCCTTTTTTTACCAGAACAAAACCCACATCGTGACCTACCTCATTATTTGAAATCTCAAAGACATAGGTACCGGCAGGAACGGTAAGTTCCTTTTGGGTGAATTCACCGGGTGTCTGCTCTAAGGCGATCGTCTTTGTTTCTTTTTTTGTCATTTTATCTTGTGCGTTGGCCGAAAAGGCAACTGCGAATACGAATACTACTGCTGTAATTACTTTTTTCATGATATTTTACTTTTATTGTCATTCCCGCGAAGGCGGGAATCTTTTGATTATTGATTTTATTTTCAAATTAAGGACATGATTTTCAAGTCCCGAAACAAACCTACGGGAAGCCCTTCCTTCGGTCGGGAATAGCTTGCAGGGCGGTATATCATTATGCTTCTACCACTTCTAAAGGCTGTGCCTCTGGAAAATCAACAGCTACCTTCGTAGTTTTGTGTAGATAGTTCGATATGGTCTTGTCACCGACCAAAACAATGGTGTCGATCAAATTTTCTTTCGTCCAGCCAGCGTTAAAGAACTTTTCGATTATGGTGTCATCTGCGGCACCACGGTTTTCGGTAATGTTTTTGGCCAAGTTCGCCAAAGCGTCCAGTTTCGTATCGAAAGAAGCGCTACCGGAACGAAGTTCCAAGATTTCGGTATCGGTGAAGCCGTTCATTTTGCCGATTGCGGTATGTGCCGACAGACAATAGATACAACTATTGACTTCGCTTACTACCAAGTTTACTACTTCTTTTTGCTTTGCGTTTAAAGAGGTTTTGGCATTGCTCAACGCCAAGTAGTTGGCCAGGGCATTTTCTGAATGTGCATAGGTCGCGTACAGATTTGGCACGAAACCTACTGCTTTTTCCAAGTTGTCAAAAATTGCTTGGTTGTTTTCACTTACTTCTTCTCTTTTAGGTACATTGAATGTGCTCATGATAATTTTGTTTTTTTGTCATTTCCACGTAGGTGGAAATCTCACGTTAATAATAATTTTTACTTTATTGTCATTCCAGCGAAGGCGGGAATCTGTTTACTTCAAACCTCCGTTTTATTGAAGGTTCTTACTTGTTTGATTTAAATCGATATGTACGGTTTTTCACTATCGCAATAAAAGTCATGATGGTGTTTTTGTTCACAATGCTCATCTGCAGTTATTGGCTGTGGACTTTTGCTCGACTGACGAAAAATTTCGATCAGATTAAAAATTGATATATGTTTGCTGTTCATCTTTATTGGCTTTTTAAAGTACACTACAAAGATGCGATGTAAAAAGGGGTAGGGGTTAGGAGCGATTGCCCGACGGCTTGTAGAAATTTCCCGTTAGGCTGAAATTAAATGTGTTTCCCTATAATTAGTGGGAGAACAACCGGTCATTTTTTTAAAAAAACGGCTAAAATGGGCGGGATCGTTAAAACCCAGTTCGTATGCAATTTCCTGATTTTGTTTATCGGAGAAATTGATAAGTCTTTTGGCCTCGAGTGCCAAACGTTCTAAAATAAGCTGCTGAGGTGATTTTTGATTGTAAATGGCAAAAAGGTTAGAAAGCGTCTTTGGGCTTTTGAAGAGTAGCTCGGCATAATCACTTACTTTGCGTTTGGTTTTATAATGGGTATCCACTAGTACATTGAACTTGCGGATAATTTCAATCTGATTATTATCCAGTTTTTTCACGATATGCTGTTCCTTGGCCAATCGGGTGCATATAATTATCAATCGCTTTAAGAGCATTTGTAGCATATCGCCCTGTATGCCATCAGGAGTGGAAAATTCGTCTTCGAAGACTTCGTACAGCGTGTTGAACTTTCGCTGTTGAACTTTGGGAATTGTTATAATAGGAAGGTCTTGAGTTCCGAAAAATAAAATTCCGTTGCAAGAAACCTCACTATCATGGTCACGAATACAGTAGAATTCTCTATTGAAAAGAAATGCCGTTAACGGAACTAACGTTTTTTTATAGGAAACATATTGCAGATAAGTTGTCGTAATCAATTGATTGGGAAGAAGTTTTATTAGTTGAGCGTCGATTTCGAGTTCAAGGGGCTTTGAATTCCTATTCCACAATATGCTGATATTTCCGGTGTTGACAGAAAAGTGATTCTCGAACTTTTTAATGTCATCGGTAAACCCCAAAAGGGAACCAATTTTTGGATTGTGGAATTCAAATTTCATTCTTGTTGAAGGCTAATTCTTTTTTGTTCACTTATTTAGTCAGAGAAGTTTGACCATCCTTACCTAAAATAGTGTCAGAAAGTAGAAATTCATTGAACAAGGGTTAAATGATCAAGAATGTTAAGCGTTGCTTAAAATTTGTTAAACAAAACGCATTTTCGTAGTATTGGGGTATCTTTAGTAAAAAAGGTCAAAAATGCATGAAATGAAGCAATACGACGAAGCGGCGCATAGATTTTATGTTACACAGCTCATTAAAAGTCTACCGTTAACTTCTTGGGATTTATATGGGCCATACTTCAATACTGTATGCGGTCATTTTGATGATATCTTTTTATTGCAACAAATGGCAAAAGATAACAAGTGGGGTCAACATTCGGAGTTTGAAGCGGAATTGTTCGATAAAAATAGCGTAATTGTGGTCACTGACGTGAAGTTGACCATTGTTCATGCTACAAAAAATATAGCAGTGATGAACGGGTACCAGCCTAAGGAGGTTTTAGGCCGGAAACCAAGACTTTTTCAAGGCCCGGATACCTGTACGGAAACCACACAGCGCATACGTACTGCGATAACCAATAAATTACCTTTCGAAGAGACAGTACTCAACTACAGAAAAAATGGCTCTACCTATTACTGTTGGATAAAGGGAGAACCAATTTTCGATACCGCTGGTAAGCTCGTCAATTTTGTTGCTTTTGAAAAAGAAGTAGCGTAGACAAGAGTAACCAGAGTTCTCAAATCCCGAGGTTTTTATCCGTTCACTATATGTTCTTAAGAGCAGCTATTTTTGATTTCTTGACTAAAAACTACAGCTCTCAATTTCGGTTACCCGCAAGGTGTTTACCATACCTTTATCTTTCATAGGCATTGCCGCTAGACTAATTAGCATATCCCCGACATCTAGAAAGCCTTTCTTACAGGCGATTTGGTTAACGTCTTCGATAGTCTCATCTGTTGTGACGTAGCGGTCATAATAAAAGGCCCTAACTCCCCAAAGTAAGTTTAATTGGGTCAATATGCGCCGATTCGAGGTGAAAACCAAGATATGCGCACTTGGCCGCCAAGCCGATATTTGAAAGGCGGTATAGCCACTATTGGTCAACGTAGATATGGCCTTGGCTTTTATCTCATTCGCCATTGTAGCGGCATGGTAGCATATCGACTTTGTAATATACCGTTTGGTACGAATATGTGGAGGATCATGTGGTACATGAATAAGGTCTGAGTTTTCGACGCTTTGTAGAATACTGGTCATCTTTTCGATAACCTGAACAGGGTAGTTACCTACTGATGTTTCGCCCGATAACATCACTGCATCGGCGCCGTCCATCACCGAATTTGCTACATCATTTACCTCGGCCCGTGTCGGGGTAAGGCTTGTAATCATGGTTTCCATCATTTGGGTGGCGATGATGACGGGTATACGCGCTTTTTTGGCGCGTAACACCAACTGCTTTTGAATCAAGGGTACTTCTTGTGCAGGTACTTCAACACCCAAATCACCCCTTGCGACCATAAGGCCATCGCAGTAGGCGACTATTTTATCAATGTTCTCTACCGCTTCCGGCTTTTCGATTTTGGCGATAATTGGAATCTTGTGCTCAGAATGTTCACTTATTATACTTTGAAGGTCTATAAGGTCTTGGCTGAAGCGTACAAACGATAGAGCAATCCAATCTACATCTTGAGATACGGCAAAAATCGCATCCTTTACATCTTTTTTTGTAAGGGCGGGAAGAGAAATATTCGTGTTGGGAAGGTTTACCCCTTTTTTTGATTTCAGTGGGCCGCCCTGAATAACTTTGGCCCTGACTTCATCGTTCCCGTTCGTAGTCATTACCTCGAACATCAGTTTGCCGTCATCTAATAAAATATGTTCTCCGACTTTAACATCTTTGGGAAAAGCGTCATAGTTCATATACACCTTTTCACTTGTGCCCTCAAAAGGCTTTCCCGTTACAAAAGTAATCTCGTCGCCAGGTGCGACTACAACTTCACCGGCCATAACGCCTACTCTTAGTTTGGGGCCTTGAAGATCCGCAAGAATCGAGGTATAGCTGCCCAATTCTTCGTTCAGCTCACGAATCATTTTTATACGTTCCGTTACATCGTCGTAGTTGGCATGCGAAAAATTAATACGAAAGACATCTACGCCAGCTTCGATCATTTCTCTCAGCACCTCTTTCTTGCTAGTGGCCGGCCCTAGGGTGGCCACTATCTTTGTCTTTTTTTTTCTTGGCATTGGTTAAAAAATTAAATTGTTCTTAGATTTTAGTTTATCTGTTTCTACGGCATATGCCGTAACTATGCTGGGTACGGTCAATAGAGATTTTATCAATTCTTCTGTTTCGCCTTTGCGATTGCTATCGGAATCATCTTGTTCGATTTTTATAAAATAATCTACATCACGATACTCGGGTACCATATTGAAGGCGGTATACGATGTTTCGTTTTCAAAAAGATCGCTCCTGACCAAGGTATCTTCTTTTGAGCCGTTATTGGTAAAAAAAGTCCAATACCTATCGGTGAGATTATCTTTCCATTCAAAAACCGGGATGGTAATCTGCTCTGAAATACTCAGATCTTCTTGGCATCTTTTGAAATCTGATTTCAAGTAGCGGTTCAGCGCATAGGCCATTGCATAATCTTCGAGACTGCTATGTAGCGCAATCAAATGGAAGGAATCTTCATAAAAATCAACTGAAATTTTGTGTATTGCTACCATGGGCGCACAAAAGCGCAAATATAATATTAATAAGGTACAACGCCTAGGTTAGCCAAGTGTAAAGCTGAATTTTACTTGCTTATGGGCGGCTCAAGACTTATCCATCTTGTCCTGCAGGGCATAGTAAGCCCTTTTCGACGCGCGTTCTTCTGCTTTCTTCTTTGAAGTTGCCCTAGCTTTGGCCAAAACTTTATCGGCAATGGTAAGCTTTACGGCAAAATGCTTAATGGTATCATTGCCCGTGTCTTCGTATACATCATAATGGAATTTTTTTTTCTGTTTTTGGCACCATTCGATTACCAAGCTCTTATAGCTTATGACTTTGCCTTCTAATTGTTCGATATCAACATAGGGCTCAATAACTCTTTCTTTAATAAATTTTTCACAGTATTTATAGCCACGATCTAAGTAAATGGCCCCTACAAGGGCTTCGAAAACATTGCCATGAATGTTCTCGCCAAAGTGTGATTTCGGTATACGGCTCTTTACAAAACCGATAAGACCAAGATCTTTGCCAAGTTCGTTCAAGTGTTTTCGGCTCACTATTTTTGAACGCATCTTCGTCAAGTAACCTTCATCACCTTCAGGAACTTCATCATACAAGTAGCGTGAAATGATGGTACCCAACATCGAGTCTCCTAGAAATTCTAGACGCTCATAGTTCATCGGAATTCCCTTTTTATCTTTTTGATTGGCCGATCGGTGCAAGAAGGCTTTCTTATATATACCCAATTTTTTAGGCTTGAATCCTAAGATATTGGTTATCCCCAAAAAAAAATCCCCATCCGCTTTCGAATGGGAATTAAATATATTGGATGGAAAACTCATCGTATTTACTCGCTGATTTTCTTAAAAACTACACAGGCATTATGCCCCCCGAATCCAAAGGTATTGCTCAACGCTACATTAACTTCACGTTTCTGGGCCTTGTTCAAGGTCAGGTTGAGCTTAGGGTCTATGTTTTCATCGACCGTAGTGTGGTTGATCGTCGGGGGTACTACACCATATTGCATGGCCAAGATAGAGGCAATGGCTTCGATGGCACCAGCGGCACCAAGTAGGTGGCCGGTCATTGATTTTGTTGAATTGATATTAATATTCGGTGCATGGTCGCCGAAAACTTCGCTAATAGCTTTTAGCTCGGCCACATCGCCCAAGGGAGTTGAAGTACCGTGCGTGTTTATGGCATCGATATCTTCAGGTTTCATACCCGCATCTCGCAAACAATTTTTCATTACTTGTATCACTCCGATACCATCGGGGTGGGGTGCGGTCATGTGATACGCGTCGCTTGAAAGTCCGCCACCGGCTACTTCGGCATATATTTTTGCCCCTCTTGCCTTTGCGTGTTCGTATTCTTCTAGAATCAATGCGCCTGCCCCTTCGCCTAATACAAACCCGTCTCGGGTCGCATCAAAAGGCCTTGATGCCGTTTCGGGGTTTTCATTTCTTGTCGATAGGGCGTGCATCGCTCCGAAACCGCCCATACCGGCAATTGTTACCGCCGCTTCGCTACCTCCGGTAACTACAACATCACAATGGCCTAAACGAATATAGTTAAGGGCATCAATCATAGCGTTGGCCGCTGAGGCACATGCCGATACCGTAGTGTAGTTCGGACCCATAAAACCATGCTTGATAGAGATATGGCCCGGAGCTATATCGGCAATCATCTTTGGGATAAAGAAAGGATTGAAACGTGGTGTGCCGTCACCTTCTGAAAAATTCATCACTTCGTCTTGAAAAGTTTGAATTCCACCGATGCCAGCTCCCCAGATAACCCCGACACGGAATTTGTCTACCGTATCAAGATCAAGTTTAGCGTCGAGAATAGCCTCATCGGATGATATCAGGGCAAATTGCGCAAACCTATCAAGTTTTCGGGCTTCCTTTCTATCAAAATAATCTTCAGGATTGTAATTCTTGATTTCGCAGGCAAACTTTGTCTTGAACTTTTCGGTTTCGAAATGGGTAACGATAGTAGAGCCGCTTTTGCCGTTCTTTAAACCTTCCCAGTATTCTTCGATGTTATTCCCAATAGGTGTCAATGCACCTAATCCCGTAACTACAACTCGCTTTAATTGCATTGAACCTTATTTATTTTATAAAAGCCAAGCGTAAATTAAAAAAAATTATCCATGCGATAGGGTTACCACATGGATAATTTTACTTCTCGTTCAAGAAATCATAACGATTACTTCGCTTTTTCTATATAACTTATGGCTTGGCCAACTGTTGCGATGTTCTCAGCTTGATCGTCGGGGATCTGAATATCAAATTCTTTTTCGAATTCCATGATCAACTCCACGGTATCCAAAGAATCTGCCCCTAAGTCGTTAGTAAAGCTAGCTTCCGTTACCACTTCGTTTTCATCAACTCCTAATTTATCAACGATGATAGCTTTAACTCTTGATGCAATGTCTGACATAATAATATTGGTTTTAAAAATTTAAATTGATGGCAAAAATAAAAAACTTTGGTTGAATAACACCATTTGTCGTTAAAATGTGAATCAATTTAAGAAATTTAAATTCAAACATGGTATTTTCGCCCTAAATAATTCTTCTTCGGTAACGCGGAAAGAGAAGAGAATAAAGAGAATAGAAAATAGACTTTTAATGAGATTGTCGTGTGAGCTACTTCCGTATTCTTTTATCGCTATTCTTTTTTCTTCGGATGTCTTAAAAATAACTGTCCCTTAATTAAAACCACTTCTTTTGAAAACCAAACGTATTGTGCTTTTTGCTTCTGGTTCTGGTTCTAACGTGGAAAACATTGTACGATATTTTCAAGATACACCTGACGTTACTATAGCCGGTGTGCTAACAAACAAAAGGGATGCCAAAGTTCTAGATAGGTGTAATAAACTAAAAATCAATGGATTATATTTTAACAGGAACGCCTTTTATGAGACAGATTGCGTGCTCGACATTCTAAAAGCTCTTGATCCGGACTTAATTGTTCTCGCAGGTTTTCTATGGAAAATTCCGGATAATTTGATTCAAAACTTTCCGAACAGCATACTAAATATTCACCCTGCACTTTTGCCAAAATATGGAGGAAAGGGAATGTACGGCAGCAGGGTTCACGAAGCCGTAAAGGCTAATAATGAGTCGGAAACTGGCATAACCATTCATTATGTGAACGAGAATTACGATGAAGGGGCCATTATCCATCAAGCGAAAACAGCTATTTCTAAGTACGATACCGCTGAAACCATCGCTCAAAAAGTACATGAATTGGAGTATGAGCATTTTCCAAAGGTGATTGAAAAACTATTGGCCTCCCCCGGAAATGCAGAAAAAGCATTTCCGACCCCTCCCAAGGAGGGGTAAAAGACAGATTTAATTTTGGCAGTATGGCAAAAAAGGAAAAATTCTATACCGTTTGGAAAGGAAAAAGACCGGGAATCTATACGTCTTGGGACGATTGCAAGGCTGCCATTACCGGCTACAAAGGGGCACAGTATAAATCGTTCCTCACCTTTGATGCGGCAAAGAAGGCCTACAATGGTAACTATGATGATTATAAAGGGAAGAAAAAAGGGGAACCCTCACTCACCCCCGAAGAATTGCTGAAATACGGTACGCCCAATTACCATTCTATTTCAGTCGACGCGGCCTCTAGCGGTAATCCTGGGGTCATGGAGTACCAAGGCGTAGATACCAAGACAAAAAAGAAACTCTTTAAACAAGGTCCATTTGCCCAGGGCACCAATAATATCGGGGAATTTTTGGCCTTAGTGCACGGGCTGGCTTTTCTGAAACAAAAAAATAGTGACCGTATCATTTATACGGATTCGAGAACGGCTATGAGCTGGGTGCGTAAAAGAACGTGTAATACCAAGTTGCAGGAAACCCCTAAAAACAAACCGTTGTTCGACCTGATTCGACGGGCCCTTGAATGGCTAAAGACCAACTCTTACAACACGCCGATCGTAAAATGGGAAACGAAAGCTTGGGGAGAGATACCTGCGGATTTTGGGAGGAAGTAGCTCACAACTTTGACAAAGTTTCTGAAATTTTTAATATAGGATCAAAGCCATAAGCTTCCGCTAACTTTTTCAAAGATCAATAAACTTTGTCAAAGTTATGGGGATCGGGCGAAATCCAAAACCTTATATTTGCACCAAAATTGCTAGACCATTATGGGCAAACTTCTGATCGTTGGTACGGTCGCTTTCGACGAAATCGAAACTCCTTTCGGAAAAACGGATAAGATTCTAGGTGGTGCCGCCACTTTTATAGGTTTGGCCGCTGCGCAATTCGAGGTCGATTCGGCCATCGTATCGGTCGTTGGCGATGACCTTCCCCAAGAATATTTAGACCTCCTCAAAAATAAAAACATCGATATTTCAGGCATCGAAATCGTAAAAGGCGGAAAAACCTTTTATTGGAAAGGCAAGTACCATAACGACCTCAATTCAAGAGATACACTAGTTACCGAATTGAATACGCTTGCCGATTTCAATCCCTTAGTCCCAGATAACTTCAAAGATGCCGACGTGGTGATGCTGGGTAATCTGCATCCGAGCATTCAAATGAGTGTAATCGATCAGATGACAGAACGACCAAAGCTCATTATTTTGGACACGATGAATTTTTGGATGGATAATAGTTTGGCGGAACTAAAAGATGTCATTAAGCATATAGACGTGTTAACCATAAACGACGAAGAGGCACGACAGCTTACCGGAGAATATTCTTTAGTAAAGGCTGCGGAAAAAATCTTGAAAATGGGGCCTAAATATCTGGTCATCAAAAAAGGGGAGCACGGTGCATTGTTATTTCATGAAGAGAATATTTTCTTTGCTCCGGCCTTGCCGCTAGAAGAAGTTTTTGATCCGACAGGTGCGGGAGATACATTTGCTGGCGGCTTTTCAGGCTATCTGGCCGCTACGAATAACATAACTTTCAATAATTTAAAGAATGCGGTCATACATGGATCCAATCTAGCATCTTTCAGCGTTGAACGATTTGGTACGGAACGCATGCAGAACTTGAAACGGGACGAGGTCAATAAAAGGTTGCATCAGTTCAAGACCTTGACACAATTTGATATAGAATTAAAGTAGCTATAAAACATGCCCCGATATTAGGGGCATTTTTGGCCTCACCCGGAACTACGAAAAGGTAGTTCCGACCTCTCCGAAGGAGAGGTAAAAATAGTAGCAGGATAAACCCTTCGAAAGATAGGATAATGCAATAAAACAGAGAACGAAAAGCAATGAGCGACGCTATCAAACACGAATGTGGTATTTCGGTAATTCGGTTGTTGAAACCTTTGGAATACTACAAGAAGAAATATGGTACGGCCTTTTATGGGGTGAATAAAATGTACCTGATGATGGAAAAGCAGCATAACCGTGGTCAAGACGGGGCTGGCTTTGCTAGCATCAAATTAGATGTTAAAGCTGGCGAACGCTATATGAGTCGCGTGCGCTCGGTTGCCCAACAGCCCATTCAAGATATTTTTGCCCAAATCAACGACCGGATAAATTCAACGCTGCAAGAGCATCCGGAGTATGTAGATGATGTTGCGTTGCAAAAAAAACATATTCCCTATATCGGGGAGGTTTTACTAGGTCACGTTCGTTATGGTACCTTCGGAAAGAACAGTATCGAGAGCGTTCATCCTTTTCTACGCCAGAACAATTGGATGCACCGTAATATTATTGTAGCGGGCAACTTCAACATGACTAATGTGCATGAACTTTTTGATAATTTGGTGCAATTGGGGCAGCATCCAAAGGAAATGGCGGATACGGTCACCGTGATGGAAAAAATCGGACATTTTTTAGACGATGCCGTTGCTAAACTCTATAAGCAGATAAAAAAAGAAGGCTATACGAAACAGGAAGCCTCACCAATAATCGCCGATCGTTTGAAGGTGAACAAAATCTTAAGACGGGCCGCAAAAAACTGGGACGGCGGTTACGCCATGGCAGGTCTTTTGGGCCATGGTGATGCCTTCGTGCTAAGAGATCCCGCAGGAATTCGCCCGGCCTATTATTACCAAGATGATGAAGTGGTCGTGGTAGCATCGGAGCGCCCGGCCATACAGACTGTTTTTAATGTTCCGTACGAAGAAGTAAAGGAACTTGGCCCCGGTCATGCGATAATCATAAAGAAAAATGGTAGTACGTCAATCACCGAAATTCTAGAGCCTGTAGAAAGAAAAGCTTGTTCTTTCGAACGTATCTATTTCTCAAGGGGAAGTGATAAAGAAATCTATCAAGAACGAAAAGAGCTGGGTAAATTGCTATTCCCGCAGATATTGACCGCAATAGACCACGATATAAAGAATTCTGTGTTTTCGTATATACCCAATACTGCGGAGACTTCCTTTTTTGGGATGGTCAAAGAGGCACAAAACTACCTTAACAAAAGAAAGGAAGAACAGATTCTTTCTATTGGGTCAAAAATTACAAGTGAGGAGCTCCATGCAATTTTAGAAATTCGCCCACGCATAGAAAAAGTTGCAATCAAAGATGCAAAATTGCGAACGTTTATTACGCAAGATAGCAGTCGTGATGACTTGGTTACGCATGTTTATGATATTTCGTACGGTTCGGTCGAAAAGGGAGATAATCTTGTAATTATAGATGATAGTATTGTACGCGGTACCACGCTCAAAAAGAGTATACTTCGTATTTTAGATCGTCTATCGCCTAAGAAAATAATCGTGGTTTCTTCGGCACCACAGATTCGTTATCCCGATTGTTACGGTATCGATATGGCCAAATTGGAAGATTTTATTGCCTTTCGGGCTGCACTTGCATTGCACCAAGAGCGGCTGACTATGAACGTAGTCGACGATATTTACGATAAATGTTTACGGCAGGTCACTACAAGGGATTCAGAAGTTATCAATTATGTGAAGGAATTTTATGCTCCTTTTACGGCAGAAGAAATTTCACAGAAAATCGGGGAACTTTTAAGTCCCGATAGTATTAGTGCAGAAGTACAGATTATCTATCAGACCATCGAAAACCTGCACCAGGCCTGCCCCAAAAATTTGGGGGACTGGTATTTCACAGGAAGTTACCCAACGGCCGGGGGCAATCGCGTTGTTAATCGGGCTTTTATCAATTTCTATGAAGGTAAGAGCGAGCGGGCCTATTGATGCTTTTTACCGATGAAATGTAAAGTAGTACGCATTTCATCGATAATATAAGTTCTTCAACGTTTTTTTCGCCTTAGAGGTAGCCTGTAGGTATATTTTTGAACTTGCCATAGCATAAGTAGGTTAAGTTCATGGTAAGATTTGGGGCAAAAAAGGTGGAGACTTCTCCACCTTTTTTATTTGTGAAACTCTGCCTAAAAAGCATATAATGCTTTTTAGGCAGATGGTTGAACCACCCCGCCGCAGGGCGGGGTCTCTTTATCGCATAGACCGTACTGAACTTTACAGAAATTTTCGATTACTTTCACCAAACAACATTTCACCCTTTATTTAGACCATTCAACAAAGATGTTTTATTGGGGAACTACCTAGCAGTATATTTGGAGAACCATAGCATAAGTAGGTTAAGTTCATGGTAAGATTTGGGGAAAAGGCGGAGCAATGCTCCGCCT
>ENA-ORXU01000452-ORXU01000452.1-marine-metagenome-genome-assembly--contig:-NODE-452-length-47433-cov-4.106491_pt1 | contig 47433 bp, 42 predicted proteins | sample MGYA00237869_ERZ511484 | MGnify/ENA metagenome assembly ERZ511484 | reverse complement strand
AGCTTGTAAAACACACTTATAAGGCGCAGGCAACCCCAAAGAAATCCCCAATGGCTTCTCAGCATCTAAATTATCCATACTTTTAACCTTGTCAAATACCAAATCGCTTGGAAAGTCTAGAACGATGGAATTTTCGATGACTTCCAATGCAGGTTCTTGCATAATAAATCGCTCCAACGGATTGATTAAAATGAGAACGAATAAGGGTATAATACTCACATACAGAGGTCTTGTATCCTCCTCTTCATCATCTTCCAACCAGTTATGTAAGTAAAACCCCAGCATGGCGGATAAAAATACTAATGGCATCGCACAAATCACACAAAATAAACCTTCCAATGAAAGCACTAATAAAAAACCTATAAAGAAAATCGAACCATAAAAAAAGGAAATTAGCGCTTGCTTCTTTCTTTCTAACGTCGCTATCGTGTAACCCAATGAAAATGGAAAGAATAAAAAATAGGTTACGCCATAGTCCACCACTCCAACATGTAAAAGCAAAAAACCAACCACCAATATAGTAGTCGTTACGATTATTGGGGTGATAGATTCTCTAATTGCTTTCATTGTTACTGATGGATTCAAATAAGTTTAACCGAGTCTTCAATTGCACAAGTTCTAACTTCAGACGTCATAAGTTTATCATTAAATTGGCGTGTTAAAATACGAATAATTCCCTACCTTTTAATCGTGATTTTTCGAGTCTACAAAATCATAACCTTTAATGGTCAAAAATCAACTTAAAATTTAACTCTCAAAGTATACGAACGCCTTCCAGGTACGGCGAGTCGAATTGGTTCATGTTTGTTACTCTCACACTCCATGAGGTGGTCGGCTTTAGCCGGACACTTTAAATTGAGAGTTTACTCTCGATTTCTGCGGCCCTTTGGCCGGAATGGAGCGTAGCGAAACGGAGGCCAAAGGGCCGCGTTCGACTTTTACTCATCATAGTAACTCTCGTTGCAATGCTCCATTTCCCTTTGTACTCCCAATACGTTAATTTGTTGCGAGAAGATGACACCAAGACATATTTTTCACTGATTGATTGTATGCGATCTATGGAGATAATCTTATTCATAAACTCAGTTTCATTGAAAATCTCTTCAATCCCTTTATTTTGATCGTCGTATCCGTGAAAGACAATACCTAATTTTACTTCTAATTCTATTTTTATTATTTGGTAATATTGGACGAATTGCTAATCGCAATCCGATTATTCCTGATCATTTCCTTCCTATCGATAAATTATACTCCACTTTTTTTGAAACCTTATTACCAACCGTCATCCCAAAATCAAATTGATTCTTTTCCAAAACCTTTTCGATGCATTTCTTGAATCTTTCATCATCTTCTAATTGTCCGATGCCTTTCACGACTTCATAACTTTCTATACTACCATCTGCATTCAATGTTAGCCGGATTATTCTTTGCATACTATCTATTCCGCAAGCATTTTCCATTTCATTTACAAACTTGTCAACTCGAACTTCTCTATTCCGCTGGAGAGTATCTTGACGCAGCTGATAGGTCAACTCAAACATCTCAATCGGAGGCAAGGGCGGCTTTCCGAAATCGATTTTTCTGTGCGTTAAGAAAGGTTTTAATCGAATCTCGCTCTTTGGTAAAAAAACGATATTACCATCCGAATGTATTTCAATTGAATCTTTCGTGATTTTTAAAATGTAGTTTGTCGATTGGCTAGTTGATAAAAATCGACCAGAGTTTTTATCATCAATCTCCCAACCCTGGTCTTCTTTTATTAAGTTAAAATAGTCATAGAATTCTAGAGATTCGACTATCAATTCTATTTTTTTTGGAGACACCTTTTCATCAACAACTCCTATTAATGAATACGATTTAAATATTGTATCCCTCTTTGAGCCTTCACAAAATTCGATTAAGTGTTCACCATTTGCAAGGTGTGTTTCTACTACATTCAGATCAGCAGAGCAATTAGAAAGCAGCAAATAAATACCGAGGATATATAACAACTTCATTCTAATACACTTTGTATGTAACATAAGCCGTCTACAAATATTAGATAGTCTGACATCTTGACCAAGCCTTTTAGTCGCTTAGATGTTCGCCCTGGTCTAACATTTTATCTGTACATTCAATAAACATACAAAAGTATGCACAAGTTCATAAGCAATGCCACCGCAACATTTATAAATTAGGGGTTAAAAAATCCAGATAAACATTTGGTGGTTGGCTACCCATTCGGAAAATGTGCTAACCTTACATTCTTGCCGTGGAAAATGACAAATACAAAACCGAGGTTTTGTATTGTACTAATAAAAAAAGGGAAAGGCATTTAAGCCCTTCCCATCAGTTCTATAAAATAGAGTTTCTAAAAGATCACCAATGATTAGTTGGCCATATCTTTCAATTTCTTCAGTGGACGTACTTTAACAGTCGTCGACGCTGGCTTAGCTTTGAACATCATCTCTTCCTTCGTGAACGGATTGATTCCTTTACGAGCTTTTTTAGCCGGCTTCTTAACAGTCTGAATTTTCAACAAGCCAGGAAGAACGAATTCTCCAACTGATCTTTTGTTGATGTGAAGCTGGATCATCTCGCTTAAAGAGTCAAGTACACCGTTTACTTCCTTTTTTGAGAGATCATTTTGTTCCGCAATTTCGTTGACGATTTGAGTCTTCGTGTATTTTGCGTCAAGTGTCTTTCTTTTCTTAGCCATAATTTTGTTTAGTTGTTAAAATGATTGTTAGTGAATACTTCTTGCATCACCTTTCTTTCGCGCGCAAAGGTATAACATATATGGCAATATAGCCTAATGTGAGGAAAAACTTCTGTTTAGGGTAAACTTGGGGTTTCTCGATCACATTCGACTAGTAGTACTTGTTTTGAAGTAGATGACGTCCATTCGCGTTTTGCAACCTATACCTGGGAGTATGACACGATACGCTGCCCTACCTCTTCTGATTCAATTCTATGAAGTGCGGTTTATATATGTTTCCCTTATAATCAGCATAGAAGCCGTATCCATTAGACATGGTCATCCACACGTGCTTGTTAAGCGATAATGATGTGTTAATATTTTCGAAAATTGGAGGGTAAATTTCTTTTCCGGTGATTGTTATGAGCCCCATTCCTGACTTAAATTTGATCGATTTTAAGTACATCGGTCTCGGTGTTATTTGAATCTTTATAAATTCAAATTTCGAAAGTGGCTTCCGTTCTTTATTAATGATTCCGAATGAATAATCTTTCAGTGCGGTGAATGAAATGATTCGATTATCTAAATAGTGAGCTTCTTCTATTTTGTAATCCGGGTTTTCACTCTCTAGATATGCGATTTGTTTGCTTTCGACTGAAGCCATTCTGTTTTTTACGATTGGACTTTCGCTTACTGCAAAGTCTTCAAAAACTGGGCCATCATCTAACGATTCTTTCTTTGCGTATGAGGATAACTGATTCCCATCGCAATCGTAATAAAGTTCAGGTTGTGACCCATATAGCGGAGCTGGTATAAAAATAACAGGGCAATCACTGTGTATATCTAATAGTCGAATTTTGGCATATCGACTAATCTTTAATATTTCGTTCCCTTTTTCATTCATAATTAATGACTCATCATTGTTTTTATTATCTACCACTATGAATGCGGAACGGTTCCCTAAAACTTCAATGGAGCTTATATCTTTTAGAACGAAAATTTTCTTTTAAGACTCAGTGAGAATATTTCTCTATGAAAAATATCACAAATTTGATACCACGCGAAGGAACCAGTGCTATCAATACTAATTTCTGTTTTAATTGAGTCAAGTAAGATTTCTCCAGATGACGAAAGCACGCCATAATAATTGTTGTTTTTGAAAGTAGTATACGAACTCTGACTGCTTCCGAACCTGTATATTATATCAAATTTGGGTTCAACCGTGACGACACCATCTGTGTTCACTATGCCATATTTTTTATTGTGTGAGAATGGATAGTGCTGTTGCCCGCATAAGATATTGCAAATGAAGAGTGAAAGTAGAATTAGGATTTTATTTTTCATAAGTGTATTTTGTTGATGACGGTTGCGGTAGCCAGCGTACCGACGCGATAGCGAGGTAAGATGTGTCACCTTGAGTTCTGAGTCGTTTTAGTAATATTCATAAGAATACAAAACTTCCAAACCATCATTCGATGTCGAGCTTTTTAACAGTCCATTATCCAAGTATTCATAAAATGTTGTCCATTCATCTTCCCTATTGGCATCGATCCTAATCCGCATAATAAGCTGTTTACGATCGTTATAAATATAGTTAATAGTATAGGACTCTTCTCCACCAGTGTGCACCGTTGTTACCATCAATAGTCCGTCAGCATTATATCTTGACACGTTTCTAAAAGATACTTTGCCCGTTATAGCGTTACTCGCATAATGAGTCCAAATTTTCGTTTGAGGGTCAAAGTGGTCAAAATAGTGTGATTGTTCGGCACCTATAGAATCATAATATATGGTTAACGAATCACCGAATTCTTTCTTATTCTTCCTAGCAGGGTTAATTGTTTTCCAGTCAATTCCGAAATCCGGATAATAATTTGTATCAATAGTATTACCTAGCGAATCGTAGGTGAATGCAATTGAACTACTTGTGCGACATATATTCGGATTACCACGACAGTTTTTAACAATGGATGAATCTAGATTCCCTTGTTGGTCGTAAACATTGATGTAGTAATTTCTATTGAGTGTTGACGAATTGGTGGTATATGACATTTCTTTATATACACGATTTTTCAAAATATTTTGCATTTTGAAAAACTCTTGCTGATAATGAGGATTCCGAGAAAAATCCCATGACTCGGATTCCTGTGACGAACAAGCCGTTAGTAAGGTGCAGGAATAGATTATGTAAATTATTGTCCTCATTTTCACCTTGAGCATTTTGGTAATTGATTCTAATTTATAAGGACTCACAACGGATCGGCAGTATCGGGAGTCGTGACGAAGGAACGATTCCCTGATCACAGCTTGTTATCTGCTGGATTTTATTTATTCCAGTTTTTATTTATTTCTTCAAAATCAAAAGATTTCCATTCTTCCTTCCACAAATCCCAATATGGAATATCGTTTGATGAAGGTGGAGTATCCGTTTTTTCTATTTGAACAATTGAAGGCATAATAATTGAATCTCCTATTATCAAGGCTTCTCCAGCTTGAAGGGAAGGAAGACTATCCGTTAGGTTACCCAATGTGTCTGGCAATAATCTTGCAACGTAATTTTGGTCATTTGGGTTGGTTAACCTCATTGCAATATAATTGTTGCACTGAGAAAATATAGTTTCTGATATTTCTGATGGACGCTGACTCGATAACATTAATGTAATTCCATATTTTCGACCTTCTTTAGCTATACGTTCTATTGCTTGTAACGAATGTTTATACTTTGCCATATTTGACTTAGGAGCATACTTATGAGCTTCCTCAAATACGAGTAAAATCGGAACATCACTATTCAATTTTTCGTTTGGATCTTTTTCCATTCTACTACGTTTGTAGTAATAACCAAAGTCAAACAGTAATCTTGAAATAAGTGAAACGGTTATACTTAGAACTTCAAATGGAACACCACTTAAATCTAAAATGGTGACATTAGAATTTGTAGGTGAATATCCGATGAACTGCAAAACTGATTCTTTGAAATCCATGTTGTTTGCATCTTCACTAAACAAGAATTGCAATCTGTCTTGTTTGGTTTTAGTCTCTATTCGACTTATGAATTTATCAATACTCCCATCACCGTAAGAGCCTTTAGATACATTCGAATTTTTCTGTGGATGAAAATCACAGCTCTCAGTAAAATATTTTTCTAATTTTTCCTCTTCACTTAAGTCAAGTCCACTTTCAGTTGTTGTTTTCCCATCAGTTAGGGTATAGGAGTCATCAACAATCATTACTCTATTTGGTGACTTTGAATTGTAGGTTTCTTTTCTTAAATTTTTTAACGCAAGAAGTACTTCCTTAATATCGAATTTCAACGGGCTATCAAAGAATATTTTCGCTACACCGCTATTATGTTTCTTCTTGTTTGCCGTAATTAGTTTACGCAATAATGATGCTTGGTTATAGTTATTAAAATCACCTGATTCTAAAAAGAGACTATCTAACTCCTCGGCATTTAGCAACCAACTAGGTAGTTTTAAATCTTCAATTCCAATAACCTTACCTTTCGGGAATGCAGATTTATATTCAGAGTGAATATCAAATACTATTATATGAGAATTATTAAGGCCGTCATAAGTTGACGATTTACCTATAATGGCTTCTTGGATAATTCTGGCAACAGAATGTGATTTCCCTGCACCTGTAGAACCAACAATTGCAATATGCTTATTAAAGAATTTATTCCCATTTACCGGGATTTTCACTGAATGATTATTAGACAATTTTGAGAAAATAAACTTTTCATCTTCTTTTAAATTGCTTTGGTATATTTTCTCTATATCCTCTTTTGATGCAGGCTTGACTTCTTTAGGAGGAAAAGCAATTGAATCACTGCCTCGTTTAAACTCTTCGTCTACAATAATTCCAAGTGGAAATGAATCTATAATATATTTTCTCTGTCCATCTTCAGTATTTTCAATTGAAAAACTTTCTATAATAGAGATTAACTGCGAATTGTCATTATCGAATACTTTGAGGTAAGAACCGACTTTAAGTTCTTGTTCAGCCAGCTTAAAGTCCTTAATATCCGATACCTCAATTCTGATTTTATTAGGATAAACGCCAATTACTTCCGCTGAAATTTTATCTGATGTATCTGCCATTAGATTATTTGTTTTATCGTTGATGTTTTGTCTATTTGAATCTGAATATGTTTAATCGTTTTGTCAACTTCTTTGTAGAATGGTTTTCTGACATAGAATTGATATATTTCTATAGTTTTTGTAATCTTAGATTTATACTTTTTAAAATCATTGATGCTATGAAGAAACTTCAATTTTATTTGGTTGTAATAATTCGGACAAATACTTAATTGTTCTGTGTTTAGGCTCGCATCTTTGAATGGGTATCCATCAAGAATTATATAATCCGATTTAAATAATGTTTTCATTATTGATTTGGTTTCCGCTTTAGTTAAACCTTTGAAATGAATACTTGGGCAAAATGGATTTGGTTCTTTCTTTCTAAGTTTGCTGTATTTTTTAACAATTAGTTTGGTTATTTCCAACAAGTCTTGAATTGTATCTTTATTACTTTTTTCAATAATAAAGAACCTTTCATAAGGGCTTGTATTCAACGAGGTGAAATATTCTTTTTTAATGGCTCTTAAATGTTTGTCTCTTTCTTTGATCTGGGTAAACCAATTCTTGTGTAAAACATCTTTGTTGTCAATTGATTTTAAGAAATCTTTTCTCTTTACTGTTCTCTTTGTGATTGATTTTAAAATAGAAAGCTCTTTTATTTTTACAATTGAGTTGGCATAGTATAAATGTTCAGCTTCGAAATCATTACAATTAAACTCTTTTTTAATTTCTCTTAGGACCTTTTTCAATTGCATCGAAAATTCGTCTGCATTAATATCAATTGTTAGAGAACTAATAAAAGCTTGTAATTGGGATGCAGAAAGTGAGAGTATTTTGTGTTCTTCTTTCTTTAACTTTTTGATTGAATAGGTTAAGAAGTTTTTAATTAAACTTTGTGTTGTCAAGGGTAGTGTAAGTTTACCTTGACCTTTTTTGTAATATCCATATAGTTTGTAGTTGATTTTTGGCTTGCCAGAAGTTATTCTATCCGAAAAATCTTTCAACATTAACCGAATAGGTTTTGCAATTACGGAATGATTATATTCTGTAGATTCATAGTATTTGCATTGAATTGCAGTTGTTGTTACATCATTTAGGTCAATATCCTCTGCTCCTTCAATAGTGACAGTAGAATTTTGATGAGTGAGTTTTAATAGCTCCAGTATTGTTAAATCAAATTGATAAAAATATCCTTTAATCGTACTTGTGGCTTCTCTTGTCATTCATTTTTTATTTTCATCTTGCAGATAACTTCCGCTACACGCCACTTCCCCTCCAAAACTTCCGACTAACATCCCATTTCGGCATGTAACACGGAACTTACATTCACGAATAATTTTGGACCGTGGTCGTATTTGATCACTCATCTTGGCTGTTAAGATAAGTGATCGGAATCAGATATCAAAACTACGGTGAATTCACATTTATGGCTAATTCGTAAATTGATGCGCTGAGACAAAACTTTAATAAAATTTCACAACTCCCAATTGACTAACTACCGTTTGGTATTAGCTGTTCAGATAGCCATCGGGAGCCTTTAGCGATTGGCTTTTGGCGCAGGCCAAATGCTAATTGCCACTTTACGAAGTTGACTCAAAATTTACCTCAATGACTGTTTATAAAATCGATCACCTTATCGGCAAAAAGATTAGGTTCACTCGTCATCGGGCTATGACCTGATTGCTCAAAAATCAAGAGTTCTTTTTCATCAGAACCTAAGTTTTCAAAAGCTTCTTGGGCAAATGCCGTCGGAACGATAAGATCATATTTACCCCAAAGAACGAGTGCCGGAATGTCGAATTCGGCTAATCGATCGGTAAAGGATACATTTTCCCACAGTCCTTTTTTGAATGCGAGAATATCTGATATTCCATTTGAATTCCAACGCTTTGTGATTGGGTTATTAATTAATATTTCATCGCCAAAATCAGCTTCCGCATCGACAATAACCTCATCTGACCGAAGTACATCTTCTCCTTTGTGCGCAGCATTGTTTAATTTAAAAAAATCGTCTACAGTATACGATGAAGCCGTATTTTGCAAGAGTTCAAGCACACTTTGCCAATGATCTACACTATTTCCTAATGCGATTTGCTCGTCCGCCATCTCTTTTAAAATGACTTTATATACAGCATACATCCCTTTAGGGTCGTGCACTCCAGCAACATCGATCCATCCAGAAAAATCTTCTTGGTTTTTCAGTAAAGCAGCTGGTCCTAATGTCCCACCCCAACTGTGGCCCATTAAAAAAAGTTTAGATTCCTTGCCGTATTTGGTCTTTATTACCTTAGCCAAGGCGAGTACGTCCTCCGCCATGATGTCAACGCTTACATCCTTTTCAGAGTAGTTTCCTTGCGCATTTCCAGAGCCCCGTTGATCAAAATATACAACTGCATTATTTTTTTCAATTTCTGTTCGAATCGTATTCACTCTATACGATAATCCAGTTCCGCCTGGGCCTCCGTGGAGTATGATGAGAAATACTTTTTCTGAGCTATTGCCGTGAATATATGCTGGCATATCTGCATTCTTATGTCTGACAAATATGGTTTCGCTGAGCTCATGCTCGTTGAGATCCTCTTGGCTACAAGAGCACATTCCAAGAGCTAAAAGAGTGACAACTGCTATTCTAAATCTTCTAAAATATATTGTATTCATTAGTTTTTCTTTTTAAAATTAAATCTATGGCCATATTGAACGGAGATAACTGGCAGCCAACCAGCATTGTAAGGCGTCCTAAACGTCATGTTCATGTTTAAATACCATCCTGACCGCCTTTTGTCTTTGCGAAGTTTTCCGATACCTACGGCAACGGATGGTGCATAATATCCTCTTCCAGGAAACCGCACGTTAGAAACCTGGTCGTCTTTCACCTCAAACGTTTCTGGTAAAAATGAACGATAATATCCAATGGGGTTAATTTCAATATTTAACTGCCTTCTTTTGGAAGTTGTTCTTCTCCAAATAAGACCACCATGGGTAGCTAAACCATTGTCGGTTTGATTAGTGAAGTTTGTCGAATAGCCCAAGCTACTATTAAATAAAAGTTGCTGCGTAATGGTTTTTTGGCCTTTCTTTTTTTCTTTAATTCTATTTCTTTCCTTCCACAGGTATTCAGCCCCCATGTTAAGTCCATTGTCGATCAGTATGGTCCCATAATAACCTACTTTAAATTCTGTCTTTTCCAAAAAAGAACTACCGTTGTTTTGACTTTGGGCCTGATGACACAGTGCGCAGATAAATAGAAATATAATCTTGTATTTATTCATATTCTTTAATTTGTATTGTTAATTTGGAGGTCATTTTTCGATACCAAATGCTTCGTTAAGACCCTGTTCCAAATAGTCATCAAAGGTTTCAACGTGGCCTCCATTTCCAGTAATGACATTCGCGTTTTTCGATTCTAAAAAAGCGACTTCTTCATTTGTAAGTCGGCCCACAAAAAAGTCGTTAGCCCCATAAACATAGGTGACTTTAGATAAGTCATCAATCTCACCGAGTAGTTGCGTATACCGATTCATCCCCAATGCCGCGGCAATTCTACCTATATTTCTTTCGATCACATCTTCCACTGGGCAGCAAACCAATAAAAGCCATCAGACTTGTTTCAAGGTCATGCTTCCCTATTGTAGTACCAAACACAGTGCGTTGAATATTCAATAAGCTTTTATCCGCTTGAGCTTGAAGATGACTTGTAGCAAAAACACTAAGTATAAGCAGTAAATATTTTGTCATAGTTTATTTTATACATGCAATCGAAGACAGCAGCATCTGTTGACAATGAGGTTTCATACGTATATGGCGCTATAGCGACAAAAGGGTTGCCTGAACCTCAAAAAAATTAACTATTTTTTGAACTGGAACTCAACAATCCGCTGAATGGCCTGAAATAAATTGATCAAGATAGCTTGTGGCTTTCCATCTATGAAGCATGGATGTCTGTAAATAACGGAGTGGTGACATCCTGCGTCTCTCGATGAAGGAGAGATATGCTGTGATCGTCACTTGTTATGCACTGGCTTTTCTTTTTAAATTTGGTTTCACGTATTCATCAATAAAAATCTTTGATGCATAAAAACTTGTATGGCAACTTGTATGGCAACTTGTATTTAAATTATACTCCAGATCTATTACTTCAAATTCTAAATTTGCAATGTTAAGTTCCTTGCATTTTTGTTTTAATCCCGAAATGATATAGCTGACATATAATTCATAGTTACCCCATCCATTATTTCGTATTACTGATTCCTTGTATTTTTCTCCCTCATTTAGAGATACGTTTATCATTATATTTTTATTTTTTCCATCAGAATTCAAAACTCGAAGTTCGAAGTATGAATACCTTTCTAAAAATCTATTTCCTTTAAGACATTCTTGAACTACTGGTTCTTTTAGCTCGTACTGATAATTTTCATTTGTCCTGGTTTGAATAGGAGTATTGGTTTCATCTTCGTAAACACTAATTCCATTGATATCATTAATTATCCTAATTCTTCTTTCATTGAATTCTTGTATCTGGCTTTTGTAAAGATCGATAGCTCCATTGTGGTTATTTTCTAACTCTGGATGATCGTGGAATCTATAATAAATAAACTTGGCCATTATAATAGTCTGTGTTTTCTTATTTAGTGCTTGTGCATAACTAGATTATATCAGACGAGCTTTTGTGTATCGATTGATAAAATGGACCGGGCCCAACGAAGCGAGTCCAATCTCCTGCACTCGCATTGATTGGGATATCGAGCGTACCGTCGCGAAGCAGGCAATATCCGATATCCTTTGTTAGTCTCCGCCTCTTTAATTTACGCCGTGAGTATTAATGTAGGATCAATATTCAGCTTTGTGTATAATCCTTTCGCCAAGTCAATAGTGAGTCCTCTTTTCCCATTCAAGATTTCGCTCACTCGCGAAGGCGTTGTTCCTAGAATTTTGGCTACATCCTTTTGCTTCAATTTTCTCTGATACATTCTCAATTCGATCATTTCAATTAAGTTACTCGGTTCAAACGCAAAATTTTCCTCTTCAAACAAAGCAATTTCGTTCGAGAGTTTATCTAACTCCAGTTCATGCTTCTTACTCAACTTCCCCTTTTCGGTTAATAGTTTAAGTAAATTTTCCAATCGTTTCGACTTCAATTTGTATTCAGAATTATTCATAATATTAGATTTCATTAGCCTTTATCTTATTATACTCCGCATGCGTTCCGATGAACCTTATTTACAGATTACTTGATGCCATAATTACGATGGCAACTAATCGATAATCGTTCCCTTTGATATCAAACACATATCTATGGTTTCCCACATAGTCCACCGTTCTAAAGTCACGTCTTATATCACTTATGTTCTTCCATTCAGCAGATTTCACCACTTCGTACCAATGGAGCAAGGGAATTTTTGACATTGGCTCTTTCTCAGCATAATCCTTCAATCTTCTAGGTGTTACTACTCGCATCTTCGTTCTTTGCAACGCTAATATATCGAATATTGTTCTATTAAATGGAATTTTCTTTGAAGATTAGATAGGTATCTTGAATATATATGGGGACTAACAGTCAATCACGCAGCATCCACTGATCGCTGGCAATGCTCTTACATCCGCCGCACAGCATCCACGTCCACGTATAAAACATTCCAATTGAAAACCTTGTAGGTCTTTCCTGAAACAGAAATCTGTTCTGCGACGAACGGCAGGACTTCTTTATTGATGGGATTTCCATCTTGATCCACTAGAAGATAATATTGATTTTCACCTTGTGCATTTTTGGTTTTGAGAACAGGTGGTATACCTCCGCTGATACATCTGATCGCACAACTTTTATGAATTTTTCCTTCTCCCGGTTTCATGACGCCGAAATAGCATTTGGGATCGATGATTTCTCCCGAAACACTCACCTCTTTGAAAGCTGATTTAGTAGGTGATGTTTGTGCATTATTGCTCACAATTTCTACGAAGGAATTTTCTTTTTTGGTCAGCTCCATCAGCATTTTTCCATCTCCATAAATTAGTGTGCCATTAAGACTGATTTTTTTACCACGGAGTGTACCTTCGGTCGCTTCAATATTTTCAATAATTCCTTTTGCACCAAATTTTCCGTATCCGACCAATACAATATCGCGAGAAAGGCCTCTTTCCAGTGAGCCCTCATCTGCAAACAGCATCGGGATGGGACTATCATAGTAAATCCCGGTAATTGTTGTCGTATTTCCGAATTCGAAATTAAAACTATTGAAGGGTTTTTGAAAATAGACAACGATAAAGCCCAACATTGGAATTAAAATAAAAATGGCTATCAATAGTTTTTTCAAAAAGACTGCATGACGTGTTGGGATTTCGTCTTTCCATCCGATATAGAACTTATTGTTTTCTTTCACGATGTCTTGACTTTAGCTGGTTCAACGAATGTTCCTTCTTGCTTTGGACTTGGATTGACCCAAATCATATCGTTTATCATTTTTACTTCATAGGTTTTAATCTTTTCGGTAAACGGCGGAGGCGATTGTCCATCCTCGGGCCTATACTGGTATCCATGCCATGGACAGGTGATACACCCATCAATGATTTTCCCCTCACCTAACGGTCCCATCTGGTGCTTACATACATTGTGAACAGCAGATAATTTTCCATCGTATTTGAAAATCGCAATGTTTTCTCCATTTACAAAAACGGTCGTTGCACAATTTTCTTTAAGGTCTCGAACAGAGCAAACCTCATAAAATCCATTTTCTATTAAATCTGTTTTATCGCCATTTAATCGTCTACGCTCTATAATTCCTGTAAAAATATGCAAACCTGTGATGATTACGAACCCAAGTATTAAAAGCACCCAATATACAGGATGGCTTTCGTACTGTAGCGTTCCCAGTGCGACGTGTAATATAATCATCGCATACGCCAGATATACACTCATATGCAACCCTTTCCAAACCTTTGGACTAAGATTCCTCAACCAAAAGTCATGACTGGTCGCAGCCATCACGAATAAAATAATAATCGAAAAGAACCCTAAGGTTTGGAACGGAAATTCGCTAATCGAATCATACTTAATATTAGATGTGAAGACACTTACAATCGGATTTGTATCACCGAGCACGTGAAATTGAATGATACTAAATGCACTATGGATCAATGCTAATAAAAACATAGAAACCCCAAGATGTCGGCGATTATATAGGATTGGTAAAAAGCGACTGTCAATCCTTGACAACGGGCCAATAGCTAAAATGATATGCAAAAGGACAATTGCCGTCAAAGCAGTGGCTCGGATAATTAAGGTCTCTACAGTTATATCCTTGTATAAGACAAATTGAAACGCGGTAAATGACAAGAGCAGCAAAACAATACCTGCCCAAAGGATCATGTCATATCGCTTCTTCTGTTTGTTCCAAAGTATGGATGTATAATTGTCACTCATAGTATAGTAAGCATTAAAAGAACTGACGTAATGAGTCCAATGACAATCCAAATTTGAAAATGTCTGACGCGCAGTAATGGTTTCATATTGAATGTAAGTTAAGCGTTAGAAGATTTCATCCATTTCATCAGAAATAAAATCCAGAAAAAACACATGCCAGGAAATAGTAGGATTTTAAAAAAGAATCCACTCTCTTCTGTTTTTGAATCAACTTTTGAAATCCCTTTCCATAAATATATTATTGAAAATAATACACCTAAGGCTAAATAAACGCCAAAAATTGATAGTAATATTATTACGAATGATTCCATGAGTTTTGTGGTTTGATTTATGAAATAACTCCCGCATACGGAATTCCTGTCAATCTGTGCATATCATAATCAATTGTGCTCAGATCATTTATATTAAACATCGAAATATCCGCATAGCCACAAGATCTTGCAATTACTTTTATCAAGTCATTACTGGCCGAAAAGAAATTATTGAGTTGTTGAGCTGACGCTTCGATAATCAGACGCTGTCTTAAATCTTCCTTTTGCGTCGCTATACCCACCGGGCAGTTATTGGAACTACAGGCGCGCATACCGATGCAACCGATCGCTTGCAATGCGGCATTCGAAACTGCAATGGCGTCCGCACCAAGCATCATGGCTTTCGCAAAATCCGCTGGCACTCTCAAACCGCCAGTCGCGATCAAGGTGATATCCGTAGCTCCGACTTTATCCAAATGTTTTCTGGCCCGGGCCAAAGCCGGAATGGTCGGCACATTGATATTGTTTCTTAAAATCTTAGGAGCCGAACCTGTTCCTCCTCCTCGTCCATCGAGTATGATATAATCAACGCCGACTGCCAGCGCAAAATCAATATCCGCTTCAATATGACTAGCTGCTAATTTGAATCCAACTGGAATTCCACCCGTTTTTTTTCTAACTTCTTCAGCTACTTTTTTGAAATCTTCGACAGTAAATAAATCTGGAAATGCAGCCGGCGAAATTGCTGTTTCACCCGCTTTTAATCCACGAACTTTTGCAATTTCTTCAGTCACTTTATCGCCCGGGAGATGACCACCTGTTCCAGTTTTGGCCCCCTGCCCTCCTTTAAAATGAAAGGCTTGACATTTCATCACTTTATCCCATGAAAAGCCAAATTTCCCAGATGCCAATTCATAGAAATATTTAGAATTGTTTTGCTGCTCCTCGGGAAGCATTCCGCCTTCGCCGCTGCAAATTCCCGTACCGGCCAATTCAGCGCCCATTGCCAAAGCAATTTTTGCTTCCCTCGACAAAGCTCCAAAACTCATATCCGACACAAATAATGGAATATCGAGTTTTAAAGGTTTTTTTGCATTAGACCCAATGGTTACGCTGGTAATGACATCGTGCTCATCCAATAACGGTCGTGTAGCCAATTGAGCAGGCAGAAACTGTATCTCTTCCCATTTTGGCAATGTATTTCTATCCACACCCATCGCAGCCGAAGGACCGTGATGCCCAAATTTTTTCAACCCGTTCTGGGCTAGTGATTTTATATATGCCGTGTAGGGTTCTGTACTCTCTGGACTTGTATCCGCATATTGGCCCAAGTACTCGTCTCGATTAAATGGTTGCGGATGTTCAACCAAGAAATCGTTTATTTCATCCTCATCAATCCAGACATAATCATCTTCTATTTTAGTTTTAAATTTATGTAATACTTCATCGTTATTATATTCTGAGACGCCAGTTTCATATTTATAATCCCAACCATGAAGCCCACAAATTAAATTGTCACCATCGATATACCCATCAGACATGAGGGCCCCGCGATGTAGGCAACGTCCATAGAGAACAGAAATATTATCACCGTATCGAATATATACCAAATCTAAACCATTGATTAGATAATGAGCAGGTTGCTTGTTTTTTAATTCAGAAAATCTCTTTGTTTTTATCATGAAATCCTAGATTCAATATTTAATTTAAAAATTGCCACAAGAAATTCTCAGCTTATATTTTAATCGCATGCAATCCATACTCTTTTCGGCGTTCATTCACCATTTCAGGGCGCTCAAGTTCATATAGTGTTCCATCCAGATTGTATTGGGTACCAAAGCTTTGAGGCATTTTCTTGACGAGTTGTATGCGATCATATAAAAATGCAAAATATGACGCCTTTAGGTCTAAGTTCTTTATAGCCTTCTCCACAAATGGCAAACTATACTCCATGAGTTCTAGGTTAGAATGCTGAATAGCTAAAAATAGGGCAGACTCATTTTCGTATCCAACTGCAGATCTGCCAGGATATCCTATTTCACTTAAAATATCCTTTATTTGAGCACTATTTTCTTTATCAAAGTCTAATTGCTTCCGCCAAGAACCATCTGCTTTAAGCACATCGAGTGTTTTCTCTTTAATTTGCTTTCGGTAATATTGATCTTTCTCACTAATACGTGTAAGACGCGCCACCAATTTCGAATCATAGGAAGCGCGTACAGCATCACATATGGAATCAAAAATAGGTTTTTCCTTTTCATACATATCCCACACGTAATGATATTCCGGTCCATTTAAAGGAAAGACGGATACATACTGGTGCACTGTATAATGTGGCTCATATTTATACGAATCCATGAAAATAGATAATAATTCTTCTGATTGATTAGTTTGCATCTTGACATAAAGTAAAAACCTATTGAAGGTTTCCATCTCTCGCACTCTCCTACTCGCATTAGAATCGGTAATTATATTTTCTGTGCGTACGAGGTCTTTTACCCATACATTCCAATAACTTTCAGGGTAAATATCCTTTTGTTCAGGATAACTGATAGACGTGAGATTAACATCCGCCAATTGTGCGTGGCAGCAAAAACTAAGACCTAAAAATAAAAGTATAAATCTCATAATGGCTATTTAATAAATTCAAATTAATTCACCTCTCGCTATATAATTTCTTATCTTTGGAGTGCAAAAGCGGCATACGTTGCCGATTGTGTCATGCGCACCAGCAGACTCACAGTTCCAGCGGGGATGGAAAGATACCATATAAAAAAGCAACCAAATGACATAATTTTGGGTATTGTCCTTAATGGGCCATGTCCCGCTCATCAAAATAAGATACCGTGTTATCGAAAAAAAACTGTTGGCATACATTTATGAATGTCACGTTGAAACCTCACTCATATGCCTTTTTAGAAGCAAATTATCTATTCCCAGTATATCCGCTCAAGAAATTTGCAACAATGGAATTGAGGATGACGTCGACGGAGGGATTGATTTGAAAGATTCAGAAAGCATTTGCAATTTACGTGTGCCAATTGTTTCTACCGACTTTAAAACATTGATATGCTGTCCGAATTCTTTTACGCTCCCAGACTTTCCTAATCAGGGTATAAATTGTGCAGGAGATGGTTGGGGAACTATAAGTTTTGGCACGCCAGATTTATTTAATCAATGCGGAAATATTGGAGGGAAGGGACAGCCATCAGAAATCTTTCCTGCAGTGCCACCAATGCCATTTCCTTCTGGTGATGGTGTGGGGGGATTCGATTCTGTACCATGATGCACGATTAAAAGGCAGATAAATTTTCATTTCTCAATTTCTGCATGCACATTCATGATGTTCCTCAAGGTATGTAATGGTTTCTCGACAAAGTTTTTCTAAAATTGAAATATCAATATCAGCAAGTTTTTTAACGTAAATACAGGCTTTTCCCATTTTATACTTGCCAAAAGCCTTCAATAGCTGATCACTTTTATCCGTTTTCGAGTAGATATAAAATGAAAACTGTGCTTTTCGCGGCGAAAAACCAAGTAGCGGCGCATGTCCTTCATGGCCACTCGCATATTGGTAATGATAGCTGCCAAAACCGATGATCGTAGGGCCCCACATCTTAGGTTCAAACCCTGACCATTTGCTCATTAATTCAATTAACTTAAGACTATCAGCTCTCTTTTGCTCATTTTCAACATACGAATTAATAAAATCCAATACATCAACCTCAGTTTCTGTTGTTTTATTTTTTGCCATGGTCTATTAATTATTTTCGTGTTTTAATTTATCATGCGTCGTACCTGCACCCAACCAGCACTTGAAAATCAATTATTATTTTACTATTTCTTTTATTTTCTCAAATGTCCCTTCCCAATTCACGTTCCCATATTTCTCTCCTAATCGAACAATTATAAGGTTTTTAGAAGGGCTGACAAATATAAATTGACCTAAAATACCTTGCGCAATGAAATCACCTTTCTGATTTGGTATCCACCATTGATATTGGTAATCTAAGTCACTTCCATTTGATGAGTCCAGCTTTGTAGAATTCTGAACCCAAGATTTCGAAATGATTTGTTTCCCATTCCAATTCCCTTCATTCAAATATAAGCGTCCAAATTTAGCAAAATCAATTGCTCTCGCGTTAATACAGCAGAAGGTTTTCTCTATACCATCTTTCTTTTTATCAATACTCCAAGAGGCCTCATACTCCATGCCAACTTTTTTCCAAAGCTTTTCTTCTAGATATTGAGAAATAGTTTTGCCTTTCAGAACTCGATCTAATACTAGACCTAATAATTGCGTATTGCCACTTACATAGTCGGTCAATTCATTTGGGCTGTGTTTCAACTTTAATTTTAAGGTAGACTTTTCTAAGTTTCTACCGTAATAAAAGCTGGCGGCATGTCCAAAAGGATTAAAGTAACTTTCATTGAAATCAAGTCCTGAAGTCATTTGCAAGAGATTTTCAATTGTAACATCCTCAAATCCATCGGCTTTTAGATCAGGAAGATACATTGTCACAGGGTCGTCTACTGAGTTTATATATTTATCTTCAATTGCACAACCCGCTAAAAATGAAGTGAATGATTTTGCCATCGAAAAGGACGCGACTATCGATTCTCTATTATAATCATTGAAATAATTTTCATATTTAACTGTGTCATTTTGAATTACTAAAAAGGCGACTGTCTTATTTTTTTCAAGTTGCTCTTCAAAACTACTTCCGTCTTTCATTTTAATAGTAAGCTTCTTTTCTCCCATATTTTTAAAATAAAAAATATCTGTAGTATCATTTTCAATGCTCCGGTTTGGAAAAATTTTATGATCCGTAATATTAGCAAAGTTATAATATGCAAATCTTCCTACTTTGCAAGATGAAACAATGATCAAAAGAACTAGAAGGCAGAACATGTTTTTCATAAGCGCTTGACTATAATTTTTATAGAGCATATGCTCGCAATTCCAAAAGAAAATCACATCCTCTTACACCGTATCGGCATGTATCACGAAAACGTCAATCATATTGATAAGGGGTTAAATGAATTTTCTGGCGCATAGCTGCAGTTAAGATAATGGATTATCTCGGAATCTCAAAGTGATGCTGGCAAATCAACTTGAATACTTTAATAGATGCTAGCATATTTGAATCGATAAATGCTTACTTCATCACGGTTTATAAAGCCACTAACTTCATAAAGTTGCTGTTTAAACTTTCTAAGTTCTTAACAGTCTACATAAAGTGAAACATCTACTCCTCTTACCATTACTTCTGTTTTGCAATCATGTGTTCGCGCAAAACGAGCATATTTCTGAAGGCGGATTGTCAAAATCTTAAATTTATTTTTTTAGCATCAGGACCGACCTCAAATATCTTGGCAATATTTTGGGCTTGATACAGTTCCCTATTTTTTCCGGTCTGTTCATAGCCAACTAATTGATATCCTAATTCAAGGGCATTTCTAATCATATTACCAAATTGAGGTTCTTTCACATACGTACCTGAACCAACCATCATCAACGGATATCCTCTCTCCATGATGGTCGTGTCACCTAAGTTGAATGTATTAGGAGGGTAAGTTGACTTATAATATTTATTGCTTAAGATTGCCTCAAGCGCCAGGTACCGATAACCTTGTATATAAAGATCTTCCAAAAGACTAGACGTAAAAACCCTGTGCTCAGGCCGGCTGTGCGATTCATTTGTGATTAATATTCGTTTAGATTCAGATTGTGAAAGTATGTAATCTTTGGCATCGAAAAACTCGAAGTTTTCAACATTTTCGTTGAAGAAAGATATTGCAGCAGCATCTTCACAACCTAATCTAGCATATAATTCTTGATAAGCTCCAGTAAAAGACAAATCTCTTAATATTCTAGTTGTTTTACTTTTTCTTAGATTATTAGAATCAAGGATTTCATTTTTGAATTTTGGGATAAATTCGTCATACTTCCAATGTTGGGCATACAACATTGAAGGGATAAAAGCTATTAAAATAACTAATTTAATTTTCATGCTCAATTCAGAACTATTTATAACCCGCATAATAAGACACTATACAACAGAAGTGCAAACCCTTAAATAGAAAAGTGATCTAATATTTATAATGCAATTCACAATACTAAATTACACTTAATTCTTAACAATTGTTTTCGCATTATATCCATCCACATTAACATAATAGATACCGGCAGATAGCGATCGTAAATCAATATAGCCATTAGTTGTTTTTAAGACCTGCGCCCCCAACGCATTATATATTGTTACTGATCGAATTTCATCATTTTCCAATTCTATTGACATACCTTGATATACTGGATTCGGAAAAATGGATAATTCTTTTAATTCACGATCATTTGTCGATGAACTAAATTCACAAAGCGGAAAAAAGTTAGATCCGTATTGAAATCCGTCTGATTGATAACAAACAAATCCACCATAACATCCGGTGCCAATAAACATATTGTGATCTCCGGTGATACCGTTCAGCGATCCTATATTTTCAATGATTGTATTATACAATTGTACCGGTTCCTCTGGTCCTACCCACTTCGTCTCCCATCGCTTAAGCGCAACGCCATTTATTATGGTTGTATCAAACCCTGTGATGAGGGTGTACAACGTATCGACTTGATCATACGGTTCGATGACACCACCAAAGAAACCTTTTAGGGAAAATCCTGCAGCGGCGATTGGCCTGTACGATACGATTGTATCTCCTAACCCGGCATTAAAGTCATAGAGTTTATAAAATGTACTTCCATGATGAAAGTAAACAATTCCATCTTCTTGGTATGCAATGAGACTATCCGTTGAGTGATCCGATTTAATTATACCGCATGTGACACCATCAATTATGATATCACCAATACATTCAAATTGAATTGGGTTGCCCTGACAATCTCCCATCCATCCAGGTTGCCAGCCGGAACCTTCGCTCCAGCCCTCATAAGTCCAGACAGTACCTACCGTGCCAAAAGGACTTTGGGCGCGTGTAACAATAATAAATGTAATGCTGAGAAATAAGGTAGTTAATAACTTGATCATAGTGATTTATATTAGGTGTTTGCAAGATATGAAAAATATACTCAAAAATCAAGTCACTCGCTATCGTGACTTACATACCGTCACAAATAATTTTCTCAATATGATTAAAATAAATATTGTTATTCCGGATTAAATAAATTATAGACATAGAATTAATACCTCGACTCACATGCATTGAGCCCGACATGTCAACTTAACGTTGGACTCTAAAACAATATTTTTCATTGAATTTCTAATAAATCTATTTCGTGTCCACAATTTGGACACGTACAGTTCTGCACGAGTTGCTCGTTGTGCTTTTGGCGAAATTTCTCCATAAAAGCCGAACTTATTATACCTGTGGGCAACGCGATAAATCCAATACCAATAATCGCGATAATGGCACTTAGAAATTTGCCCATCGCGGTAATCGGATAGACATCGCCATAACCGACGGTTGTCAACGTAGCCACTGCCCACCAAAATGAATGAACAATTGAAGTAAATTTATCCGGCTGTGCCTCACCCTCCACATAAAACATGAGTGTTGATGAAAAAATCAATAAAACAAATGCCATAAAAATTGTTATTGACAATTCTGATCTAGTTTCTTTTAATACATCGGAAATCACCCGCAACGCTTTCGAATATCGACCCAATTTAAATATTCGGAGCAAACGAAATAGTCTTAATATACGCGCAATTCTCAAATCAAATGGAAAAATCATCGGGAGATAAAATGGCAATATAGCTAATAGATCGATTAAACCATACGTAGAAAAGACAAATTTCATTCTTGATGTGAAGGCCCCATAAGTCGGATACTTTATTGTGGCCGTCCATATGCGCAATAAGAACTCTACTGTAAATACGAATACAGAAAATATTTCAAAAAATAGAAAATAGTCCTCAAATTGCATACTGAACGCCTGATATGACTCCAATATTAAAGCAATAACATTCAGTACGATGAGTGCGTAGATGAACTTAATGAAATATTTGTTATTGTGAAGGAGATTGTATGCTTTGGCTTTCATGGTGAAAATTGTCGTTTAGTAATCTACAGATTAATTATACGAAATTTAAATCGATACTTTGGCGATAAAGGCACATAGAATCAGGTTACGACGTCTGGCCTGCGTGCGGACAGTTTCCCTGAGCAGATGACGCGAATAAGGGTCAGGGTGCCAGCGCCGGCAAGCGCTCTTGGCAGGAACCCTGAGCCGAACCTTAAAATAAAAAACATTCGTTACAGTTTGAGTTTTCGCTCGTGAGATTAAAAACATCAGGGTACCCCGCTTGACCAACGGGCGGATAGGAACCCTGAGCCAATGACGGATTCTGCAAGTCTTTTCCATTATACACATCTGCCCCGCATTGCGTATACATGTTTAATTTCATATTTAAAAATAGTAGAAATAAAGAACTTCCTGATTAATTGCGACAAATTACTTTTTTTATTTGCGTAATATTTTCTCCATTTTTCGACCTTTTGCCAATTCATCAATCAGTTTTTCCATCTGTCTACATTGTTTATACACTTCGAATTCATCTTCAATTTCTTCAATTCGATAGCCACAAACCACGCCTTTAATCATATGTGCATTGGGATGGATCTTCGCTTTTTCAAAAAATGCCCCGAACGTTACCTTTTCCTCAATAAGCGCTTGAAGTCTATTTTCATCATAACCTGTAAACCATTCCAGCACCTGATGAAATTCTTTTCTTGTTCTGCCATGCTTTTCCAATCGATTCCAGTAAAGAGGATATATTGATGCAAAGATCATATTCTCAACCTTTTCATTTTTTTCAGCTGTAACTTTCATTTTATTTGATTTTAAACGTATCTAAACACTGGATGTAGTCACATTGTCATGAGTCGTGATGAAAAAAGCACAACTTTCCTCAATTTTTAAATTCGTGTGACCCCATGGGATGTTTGCAAGATACAAAATAGGTGCAAGCGCAATAGGTATTTGCAAAATTGCACATAGATCCGGGTGCAGCGGCTAATTCTCATTATGAAGGGCTGTGATTTCTTAACTTTGTGGCTCCCTAAATATTATATTCTAAATCTCAGCTCAGAGTGAATGAGAAATTAGCTGCCCCGATAGCTATCTGGGGCACTTAGCAATTGGCTATTAGCTTGGATGTGCCCTCATGAAATAGGTTGACAGGTGTTTGGGCTAATGGCTAGAAGCCAAAAGCTGGGAATTCCTGATAGGTGCTCCAGTATTATATTTCAATGCGGTTCTATCAACGGAACCAAAAATGGCACATCAAAATAGGAATTACCCGGTGAAGCGAATGGTGTGAGGGAGGCCAGGAACCCTGAGCCCATCACGAGAATAAATGGTGCTTCTTATTTAAATTCTTGCTATAAAATATCATCGTGCAAATCCTATCCATCTTATAAATCCTGTCCGCATTTTTTGTCTGTCTCGATAGCTATCGGGAGATTTTTAGGATGGCGGGATGGTCAAGATAAATCAAAACTGCATTTCATCCTGCAAATCTTATTCATCTTATATATCCTGTTCTGCATTTTTATCCTCACACGATTCTCTAAAATAACAAGATGGTCAAGATAGTGTATCACAGCGAGAATACGAAACCATTTACATCGAACAAAAATCGTATGATGTACGGCGAAAATCTATATATTTAGAGATCGATAAAATACGACTGATATGACCATAAAAATAAACTCGCTTCAGGAATACAAGGACATCTACGCCAAGAGCATAAATGATCCAGAATCATTTTGGGAAGAACAGGCCAACACCTTTACTTGGCAAAAGCCATTTGAAAAGGTATTAGACTGGAATTTTGAAGAGCCGAATGTCAAGTGGTTTGAAGGTGGGAAATTGAATATTTCTGAAAATTGTCTCGACCGTCATATTGACGACCGCGGGGATCAAGTCGCCATTCTCTGGGAACCTAATAATCCGCAAGATGATGTCGTGTCATACACGTATCGCGAGCTTTTGGCTGCGGTTAATAAATGCGCTAATGGCTTGAAAGAAAAGGGGATAACGAAAGGCGATCGCGTTGTCTTTTATATGCCTATGGTTCCAGAATTGGCTATCAGTGTATTGGCTTGTGCGCGTATAGGCGCAGTGCATAGCGTCGTGTTTGCTGGATTTTCGGCGCAGGCATTGGCAGACCGAGTGGACGATGCACAGGCCAAGATGATCGTTTGTTCGGATTTTAATAATCGAGGAAACAAGACCATTGCCGTGAAGTCCGTCGTGGATGAAGCGATGGATATTGGTTGCAATAGTATCGAGTCCGTGCTCGTACATAAAAATACGGGCGAAGCGGTGGATTGGAGTGACGACACGGACGTTTGGTGGCATGATTTAATTGATCATCAATCCTCAGCATGCGCGGCAGAAGCAATGGACAGCGAAGATCTGTTGTTCATCCTCTATACATCGGGGTCTACAGGAAAACCCAAAGGCGTCGTGCATACCTGTGGTGGATACATGGTCTATGCCTGTTATTCATTTCGAAATGTCTTTCAATATAATGACGGTGACATCTATTGGTGTACGGCTGATATTGGCTGGATTACCGGGCACTCCTACATCGTTTACGGTCCATTGTTGGCCGGAGCGACAACCATGATGTTCGAGGGTGTACCGACCTACCCTGACGCTGGTCGGTTTTGGGCAATCTGTGAAAAGCATCAGGTGAATCAATTTTATACGGCACCTACCGCTATCCGCGCATTAATGGCGAAAGGAAATGAATGGCCGGCTAAATACGATTTATCCTCAATAAAAGTATTGGGATCTGTTGGCGAACCCATCAACGAAGAGGCTTGGCACTGGTATGATCAACACATAGGAAAAGGGAATGCCCCGATTGTCGATACATGGTGGCAAACCGAAACTGGCGGTATCATGATTTCTCCTTTGCCTGGCATTACCGACACGAAACCGACTTTTGCGTCATATCCACTTCCTGGTATTCAACCGGTATTGGTCGATAAAAATGGAGAAGAATTAACTGGGAATAATGAAGAGGGATTATTGTGTATTAAATTTCCGTGGCCATCGATTATCCGAACTACTTACGGCGATCATGAACGCTGCCGAAGCGTTTATTTCTCATCTTTTCCAGGAAAATATTTTACAGGTGACGGAGCGCGACGAGATAGTGAAGGACGCATCCGTGTAATCGGTAGAGTGGATGATGTGATCAATGTATCTGGACATCGCATGGGCACCGCTGAAGTAGAAAATGCCATTAACGAACATCCTAATGTTGTCGAATCCGCGATAGTCAGCTATCCGCATCACATTAAAGGTCAAGGTATATATGCGTATGTGATTTCACAGGGAAAAGCATTAAATGATGAATTTCGAAAAGAGATATTGGAGGTCGTCACAAAAGAAATAGGCCCTATCGCTAAGCCAGATAAAATTCAATTCGTGCAAGGGCTTCCAAAAACACGTTCTGGAAAGATCATGCGGCGGATATTGCGAAAAATTGCATCCAACCATTCGGATCATTTAGGGGATGTTTCTACCCTATTAAATCCCGATGTTGTGCAGGATATTGTTGATCATGCGTTGTGAAGATAAAATTTAAAAAATATTTATAATAAAGCCCTTCAAGTCTATTTGGCGTTTTGAATTTGAATTATTTGGCTATAAATGTTTCTCGCATTTTGGATCATTTCTAACTGCGGGTTCGTTTTCATTCCTGGCCACCAGTTCATTCCACTTCCCCAAATCATCATAGGATTTTTTGGGCCAAAAGAAATTGTGCCTGAACCGTCCTTTTTTTCGGTCATTTCGATGTCACTCAATGTTTTGATGTTCAACGATTTGATTTTTTTTGAGAAGATACCTGACTTGATCAATATCCTATCTTCCGTAAATCCATATACCGTATTTTCTCGTTGCTTCGCATCGATAAAAAATCGTCCAAAAACAAAAATTAAACCTATGATGACGAATGGAACTCCAAATAATGCAAAGACTCCACTTCCAGACGATGCCATTACCACCCAAACAACTGCAAACCCACACCAAATGATACTAAACGGTATCAAGAATAAGTCAGCCGTTCGAAATACTATTCCAGATTTAGGCGTTCCAGTCCAGAGAAGGTGTTCGTCTTGATTTAAATGTTCTCTTAGTTCTGATTGCAGGTTTCTCATTTTTGTTTTAGATTTTGAGCTAGTAATATCTAAAAAATTCTCTCAAATCGCTTACCCTTAAGCTTAAATATATTTCCATCAGCCATGCCGAACAAAAGATTACCGACTTTTTCTTGATAAATTGATTGAGCGAAATCATTGGATAGTCCATCTGTCGTGGTGTAGTTACTCATGGTTTTACCATCATATTTCCAAACTCCCGCGTCACGATCTCCAAACCATATATTTCCATTTGTATCTTTAGATTAAAGAGTGCATATCTTATAAAATCTTACACTCCTTACATATTATAAACACCACCATTGATGTCAAGCGTGGCGCCGGTGATAAATCCATCATATTCGGATGCGAGATATAAAACTGCTCGTGCTACGTCAGCTGAATTACCTGCTCGTTGAATTGGAATACCAGCCGTGGTGGCCGCTGCCGATTCTTTTGTTGTATGCGTATTGTGAAACGAAGTACCAAGAATAAGACCGGGAGCAACGGCATTTACTCGAATTCCTTTAGGTCCTAATTCTGCAGAGAGGGCTCGCGTAAACGTCAAGATTGCACCTTTGCTAGTCGAATACGCGAGCGATCCAGGATGCCCACCTTTACGTCCAGCGAGTGATGCCAGATTAATAATACTACTGTTCTCATTCTTAGCTAAATATGGAGCTGCAGCACGCGTCACAAACATCATAGATGTCAGATTTATATCCATCACCTTATTCCAGAAATCAGTCTTCATTTCATCTAACATTCTACGTGCAACTAGTGAACCTGCATTATTGACGAGTATATCAAGGCCACCGAGGGCTTCTATTGTTTTTTCCAACATCGCGTTCGCATCAGCCTCTTTCGTCAAATCACCGCCTATAGAGACAGCCTTTTGCCCTTTACTCATAGCATAGTCCATTAATTTATTCGCTGTATCCGCACTAGAGAAATAGTGGATAGCGACATTGGCTCCGCTATCGATAAAGTGTCGCGTAATTGATTCTCCAATCCCCTGAGCACCAGCGGTGACGAGTACGTTCTTACCGGCTAATTTTTTATTCAAGTCCATGTTATTGCTTAATTGAAAGAGTTAATGAGTTTTGTAAAATTACGAGTTATCTTATTAACGTTAAGTAAGACGAATACTTGATAAAACGGGTTTTATTCTTGAAAATTAACTCTACGCAGTTTCCATAAAACAAGCATGGAGTGAATCGAATCTTGAAATAAAAGTATGCGTTTCAATCTAGTTTTTGGCTCAAGGTTCATTCGAATATAAAAGGATCAGGGTGCCGGCGCTGGCCTGTGCGAGGATAGGAACCCTGTGTCGAATTTGAAATAATAAGCTTACGTTTCAATTGATGTTTTGGCTCAGGGTTCATTCGAATATAAAAGGATCAGGGTGCCGGTGTTGGCCTTTGCGAGGATACGAACCCTGAGCCGATTTTTAAATATTATGCTCACGTTTCAATTGATGTTTTGGCTCAGGGTTCATTCGCACTGCGTGCATTGTGCACCCTGATCCTCTTAAAGTATAAACGGATCAAGGTGCCGGCGCTAGCTTGTGCGCGGATAAGAACCCTGAGCCGAATTTCACCTGATTACAAAAGATTCTGTAAATTTATTGAACATGGCAATAAACTATTGGCACGAATATGAAGAAGATTTTTATTATCATTTATATAATAGATGTGTTTCTGGTGTTAATATTTTCGAGACAGAAGATAACTGTCAATTTTTTCTTGAGAAATTCAAAAGATATTTGACGTCTTTTATTTCGGTTTCTGCATTTTGTTTAATGCCAAACCATTTTCATTTTCTAATCCGCGTCAAACGCAGAAGCGAACTCGATTTTAATACTATCAACTTCAATGAGTCGAAGAAATTGAGATTATTTCTAAAAAATGAAATTGGCATAAATGAATTAATCGAGGACCAGTTTAGGCGGCTATTTAGCAGCTTCGCGTTGCGGTACAACAAGATCAACGGTCGTCGTGGTGCGATATTTACAGAACGAATGAAAAGGATTTCATTACATTCAGAAATCAAGATATTAGATTTACTTTGCTACATTCATCATAATCCGATTTACCACGAATTCGCATCTAATTATATAAGTTGGAAATATTCTTCGTACAACTCATTCCTGAGCGAATCATATTGGTTTGCAGGTCAAAAAGAATTAATGGTGTTACATCTAAAGAGTCTGAATGAATTTAAAGAAATTCACCACGAATATCAACACATAATCAAGGAAGGCTTCGAGGGTTAGATTCATCATTTCAATCTCGATTTTGGCTCAAGGTTCATTCGAATATATAAGGATCAGGGTGCCGGCGCTGGCCTGTGCGAGGATAGGAACCCTGAGCCGAATTTGAAATAATAAGCTTACGTTTCAATTGATGTTTTGGCTTAGGGTTCATTCGAAAGTAAAAGGATCAGGGTGCCGGCGCTGGCCTGTGAGAGGATAGGAACCCTGAGCTGAATTTTAAATATTACGCTTACGTTTCAATTGATGTTTTGGCTCAGGGTTCATTCGCACTGCGCACTAGTGCACCCTGATCCTCTTAGAGTATAAAAGGATCAGGGTGCCGGTGTTGGCCTTTGCGAGGATAGGAACCCTGAGCCGATTTTGAAATAAAAGCATCCGTTTCAATTGATGTTTTGGCTTAGGGTTCATTCGAAAGTAATAGGATCAGGGTGCCGGCGCTGGCCTGTGAGAGGATAGGAACCCTGAGCTGAATTTTAAATATTACGCTTACGTTTCAATTGATGTTTTGGCTCAGGGTTCATTCGCACTGCGTGCATTGTGCACCAAGAACTAAATTCATTTTGTAGCCACACGCAACCGGGTATATTGAATGCCGACGATGGAGCTTCGGCCGTTACAATCGAATCTTGTCTTGAACTCAAACAAAATACTTGGATTGGCTTTCAACCGAATGCACTATGGTCGACGAATACAAATTGGTCGCTTGGCATAGTCCCAACACTTGATCACAATGTATTTATTCCATCGAATAAAGTATGCTTCATTCCATCCAACTTTAGCGCCGTTTGTAATCAGATAGATGTTCAGCCCAATAGTCTTTTTGTTGTTAATGGTGAGCTAGAAGTTGTGGTTGATCATTAAGCGAAAAGGCTATCAAGTGGCAATATCTTTTTTGCTGTAAAGTTTGTTTGATAATATGATCAAGATAATACTGACTAAAAGCGATAAAAAAACTGCAATTATATGAACGCCATAATTCGGATCAGAAACCGAAAAATTCAAATATCGAAACGGAGAAATATAACCGATCCAATCCATGACATCTGTTGCCTTGGCTATCTTATCTAAAAAATAAGATCCAAAAACGATCCCTACCGTCAACCCCATATAACTCTTTTTAGGCTTTAATAACATAGAAATGAAGAGACAAACACATGTAAAAAACAATATTAATATCAGGCCGTGCGTATGCATAGTGATGAAAACCGGCCACATCATATCATCGCCACCGAACATGGTTATAAACACAACAGCTATTATAGTCTGCACGAGATATGCAATGCTAACCAATGTGAATAATACAAAGAATTTAGAGACAAATATTTCTTTCCTAGATATTGGTTTGGTCAATAAAAATTCAGCCGTTTTATCTCGCTCTTCTTTTGAGAGTATTATGGCTGCCGTAGACGCTGCGTAAATCGAAAGAAGGACTACGATATATATTCCATAATAGGTATTATACATGCCTAGAATACTATTAAACGTTTGTGCGTCTATCCCCATGGCCATTGTCATTCCTTCCGGCAATTCGCTCATCATTTTGGCCATCTGATCTCCGATGTTTTTCATATAGGGAAAAATCGACAATACCAATATGGTGAATACAAGGACTATTGACGTCCAGATGATTAAATTCTTTCGATTTCGCTTGAGTTCTTTTTTGTATAAATTTCTATTCATTTTCATTTTCATAGTAATTTATAAATATGGATTCCAGGTCAGGTTCTTCTAAAATAACATCATGCAGCGTAAAATTTGAAATCCACCGAATCAATGTATCAATAGGCCCTACATATTCAAACGTGAGGACATCATCTCGCCACGTTTGATTTTGACTGCCTATGAGATATTCCAATCGCTCAGGTTTTTGCTTAAAAGACACCGTGACCTTTTTCATCTGCTTTTTGAGTAGCGTTTGAATATTTTCAGTCGCTATGATTTCGCCATTTTTAATAATAGCTGCACGATGACATACATTTTGTACTTCCGATAAAATATGTGAACTAAAAAAAATAGTTGTGCCTTTTTTATTCTCTGCTTGTAGCATCTCAAAAAATATGTTTTGCATCAATGGATCAAGTCCTGAAGTAGGTTCATCCATCACCAAGAGATCGGGCTGATGGACAAAAGCCTGAATAATGCCACATTTCTTGCGATTCCCAAATGATAGGTCCGTTATTTGTTTATCTAAGTCGAGTTCAAAACGATCAGCATATCTATCGATATCAGTATAATTATAAATATCATAAAACCTGCAATGATATTCTAGCAATTCTCTCGACGTCATCTCTTCATAGTAATTGACTTCTGAAGGTAGGTAACCTATCCTTTTCCGGATGGCTGGACCGAACTTGCGGATATCTTTTCCAAATATTTGAGCGCTTCCAGATGAAGGTATCAATAAGCCTAGCAAGGTTCGAATCGTCGTGGATTTCCCTGCGCCGTTAGGACCAATAAACCCAAATATCTCACCTTCTTCTATTTCCAACGAAATATCTCGTACACCCAAGTCCTGTCCATAGTATTTTGATAATCGGTCCGTCTTAACGGTTAACATGTTTAGTTTTTTTCTTTGTTTGGCTGCGTAACAACCAGCTTCAATTTACGATTTTTTTACACTTAAAAATACGATGAGGAGATCAGCAATAATCTCCAAACGGCTCATTATCTCGTGTAGTCTTATATTTGAGTGTAGAATGTATTCTAATGATTAAATATCCATACCTATTTCTCGGCTTATTCTTCACGATCTATCTCCTAGCCGCTTGTGAAAACGGAGATCCAAAGCCAAAGCAGATCATCAATCCCAATGGCGATAGCGAATTGGCATTACTTATGCGAGAGATGTTTGACGACGCTATGCGTATGAAAATGGAGGTCGCTGCTGGTAAAACTCCCAAGGTCAAACATTCATTCGAGGAAATATTTACTGCTTCAGCTACCGAGCCTGAAAAGGTGAAAAGCGAAATTTACGAAGCTGTTGGAAACGAATACCTCAGGTCCGTCCAAAACCTCAAACAAGGTTCTAAAATAAATGCAGATCAACTCTACTTGGAGGTCGTGCAGAACTGTATGAATTGTCATAAGGCACTTTGTCCGGGTCCTATGGTGCGAATTGAAAAATTATATTTGGAATAACCTATTAAATAACTGGTCAACCTGCCATTAAACAGAAATGAATGAATGGCGAGTTTACTATAAAATAATTATCGATTTACCCTTCCATTAAATGGATAAAGAAATAATACATCAATCAGTTTTAATCATAAACACATAGTCATCAAGTACTTTTATAAGCTCTTTTAAATCACCTTGTGTATTTCCAGTTGGGATCGATATATCATCATTCGCGGATTCCAATAGAGAGGCCGCATACAAAGATTTAATAGCATAGCTCACGTTTTCAATACCTTCACCAACGATCTTAGCATTTACGATACCAACGAGTTCTCCTCTACTATTAAATAGTGGGCCACCAGAATTTCCAGGCTGTATCGGCACTGATATTTGATACATACTGACGTCGTCGTCATATCCTGTTTTTGAACTTATCGATCCTTCGGTGTATTTAATTTCTTTACCCATATTTGTCAGTGCTAAGGGATAACCTAATGTGAACACTACACTGCCAACATCCTCAATTGATGAATTGATGGCATAAGGAATAATATCTGAAGACGACTCGTAGTCCTTATCTATGATTTTAATGATAGCAAGATCGTTGTTTTTGTCCTTCATGATGACTTTCGCCTTCAAATCAGCGTCACTTCTTTGTGGACAGTACACAGAAATCTCATCCTTATCTTCTACTACATGCAAATTAGTGATAATGTACCCTCCATTATCAATCAAAACGCCTGTGCCGCTTCCTGCCCAATCTGATGCACTATTTTGGATCTTGCGAGGCGGTAGTTTTTTCTTTTTCACTTTGCCCATCAAAAGTCGAGATCCTTGGATAACACGAAAAGGTAATTTTTTATAAATGATTACACCTTTCTTTCCTTTTATCTTTTTTACGAAGACCATAAAGTTCTCACTGTCCTCATCATTGGGTCCAAAATACATGGAGAAGCCCGGATCATTATCAAACTGAACCTCTATTTTGTCCCGATCTATATCTACAATTTCAACTTTAGATTTTCGTCCGATAACAACTTCATCAAAAAATTGTCCATTATTTTTAATGCGTTTCCCGTACACATCTTCTTTCTTGCTCAGCAACCTACGTTGAAGAATGATATCGTTCTCCAATTCGATGTCAATATTATTTATGTACCTTAAGTCCCACTCGTAAGCTTGAAAAAGTTCTCCGGTAAAATATGTTTGCCCTATAGCAGAGGTAGACAAACAGAATAAGGCAATTGTAATGTAATTAGATAATTTCATGTTCTAGTGATCTTTATAAAATCCAATCGGATTCAAGTTAATTATTATTTGTTGGGTTGGTCAAGTTTCCTAAAGTTCTATTATACTATAGATTTTATTAATATTTTCAATGTCACTGTATCATACTCACCAATTAAGACTCAATAAACATCTCGTCTGTTGTTGATTCACGACGCTGAACACAGAACGTATTTTTTACCCGTTCTGAAGTAAGAAAATATGGCACCCAAATTAACGCGGCAATAAAACTTCGACCAGCATCACTCCATAATGTTGAATAATCCGGTAATTCTTCACCAACCACCAATAGTTGAGCTGCAAAAACTGAATCCGCCAAAAGAAAAATAAAAGAGGCTAAAAAATAAATACTAATGAGTTTTGGCAGACTCGTACGCCGTTGAAAAAACAGGACTATGAGCAACACGTTAAAAATTGTAATGAGTATATTATACACCAACTCAAAACTGACCAATGTCCACAGAAGGTATGTCGTATCAGGATATATCAATTTAAAAGCATCCCAATTTGCTTGACCAAAAAAATCCTCCGAAATAATCTCAGGCAACGTTAAAATCGGTGATAAAACCAATCCAATTGCCGGCAAGATCATCCAACCCCCTATCGACATATTTGCAGCATCTTTTGCGGGCGCCGGATCATATTTAAAATACAGTTTTACGGCTGCATATATCCCAATTACGAGGCTCAACAATGCCACAAATAATGCGAAATAACTAATTCCCGATCCATTTGCAGCGAGATGATCATAGGAAGCATAAAAGGTGAGATCATTTATTATTTTATCAGTTTTGGACGTGAAATTTGGAACATCTGCCGCATCAATATATTCTTGTTTGAGTTCATATTCATGATTTAGCGTAACTACATGACCATCTAATTTCGAAGTTGATCGATATATAAATGCGTCGTCCTTAATTTCTATATCGTGTGCATCTATTGACCACGGCTCAGGAAATAAAATTATAGTCGACTGCGTAAATTTGTAAGGACTTCCCAGAAAATAAGGCATACTCCGTTTGGCAGAACTGGTATAATCTATAAGGCTTCTGAGAACTAATGGATTTGTTTCAAAATATATGTTTGATGTATCATCTTTATTCCATAGTTCCGTGATATTGTATTTCTCGACTATTAAAACCGAATTAGTAGAGTCCTTTAAACTATCTTGAAATGAAATATCTTCGGCACTTTCTATTTCAGAATATAAGTTACTATAAAAATTGAGATAATTTTTCTTGATATTATCCATGGCCTCCGTTGAAAAATATCGTCGAATATTATCTGCCTTGTATCCGGTATAAGTTGTCTTTACTGTCAAGGTCGCGGCACCGCCGATTTCATCTAGTACAAACTTTTCATCGATATCGATAGTGGCCGAGAACTTCATGGGCAGTTCGGTCAGTTTCGTTACATCCTCATCCACGATGAGACCAACACCATAATTAGGAAATTGAATATCATTCAACTGACCACCTTGGCCGGTCATGGTAGGATCAATATAAAATACGTCTCCGTCCATACCGAAGCGAACTACGCAATGATCAAATACATTGTGAGCAGGTAGTCGGTCATTGAGCGCATCTTTGAGTTTGGTATTTACGAGTAACGGCTGAGCATCAACATCGATCTGCCGAAGCATAGCCACCAAGAGTAATGATTTATCCTTGCAATCCCCATATTTCTGCTTATATACTTCTGCTGGTTTGTGCGGCTTATACGCGCTAATTCCCGACTCCAAACCCAAATAACGGATGTCATCCTGAACGTATCGCGCAATTTGTCTAACGAGCTCTTTTTTGGGCAATTTTCGATCAAAATCACTTAAAATACTGTTGACATTAGTTGCCTCATATGTGTAAAGACCGCGAGCCCATTGAGCGACTTCCGACCACGACTTATATGTCGTAAAATAGACTACCTTTTGTTCATTATACCAAGCTGGAACATTGTTGTCATAGTTGACCTTTTCAAAAGCAGACATGTCCCAGATATATTTTATTCCAGAACCAAGTGATTCGATTTTAGGCCGATCGGCGTCATTTTTATATTGAAATTCTAAATATTCAGCATTTGGACAGATCAAACTATTATACAATCTATTTACAGGAATGGTATATTGTTGATAAAAAGAACTTGAAAAATTTCCTTTATTAATAGGATTGAAACCCTTTTTGGAATAAGCATACTCTATAATATCGCCTACCCGAACATCATTCAAATGGATAATGGCTGTCAACGTACCATCATACATAGAGCGATCCTTGTTTGATTCACGTTGAATGGTTTTGATCTCGCTCGATCGCAGCTTGTCAATGACAACACCATCTCGAATTAAATTGACTTGATGAATCGAAAGTGTTGAATAAGTCGGATCAAATGACATGTCTAAATCAGCGTGATCGTCAATCCCATCTGCACTCAAAATCTTGATGGCATAGTGCTCGAATTCCACCTCATCAATCAAGTTGGTTTGATAGTCTACCAATAAATACTGAGAACTCCCCACATCTGGGACAATCGAGTCATTGGCGATCGCAATTGGAACTACCCAGTTAGGAGATTTAACTTTTTTGACTTGCTTGGAGGCCAAGCAATGAAAGGTGATCAAATGTGCAACAATCAATAAGTAGAAGCGCATAGTGTGATTTATGGATGCAAAATACGATAAATGTTAAATAATAGTTCTCACTCCCAAAGTATCTGAAATAACTAATCAAAATCAATCTGTTTCCAGCGATATCAAGTCACCTATCTCGATGTGGAAGCAATCAAAAGGGTTAATTAGAAATAACAAATAAATAGATAAAATCGACTCATATGTATTTATACATTACAAGTCATTCCCGCATCAGAACATTCGTTATTGGGTTATAGTATATTAAAGCATACGTCGCTTTATCCTTCAACGCGACAAAGTCAGGCATACTCGATGTATAACTACCAAATTCCAGGTCAAAAGAATTTATCTCTTCAAGTCTATTATTCAATACCGATAGCATATCGTCGACATTTAAAAAATAGAATAATTGGTTATCTATTTTTGCGAAGTCCAAATAAAATCTTTTGTCACCAGTATATAATATTTCTTGACTCCAGTTCATCACGTTGTATTTATCCTCTTCATCTCTAAATCTCAAAAGACTGGAACCAGTGATGGTTTCCAAGTTTCTATATTTTATTGGAATCACCTCATTTCCGTCTTGGTCAAGAATGCCTTTTAGGCGTATGCGATCTACAATATCATAAGCATAATAGTGCGTTAGCAAAATATTCGAATCAATTTTATAAAGGGGAGAAATCTTATAACTGCTTTTGAAAATCTCGGCGTATTTGTTCAATCGATCAAATACGATAGAAATATGTCCACCTTCACTGTCTTTCTTTCGACCAGTCAATACAGTCGTGTGTCGTGATATTTTATTATACTCAAAAGGAATGATGGTATCTCCTATAGCATTTAACACGCCAAAGACATTGTTCTTGTTTTGCACGATAATTGATATATCATCTTTCTCTTCCTCCACATTCCACACCTGACTAATTGTATCTATTTGCCATTGATCATTTGAACGTGTCAATAAGAGCGACTTCTTCTTCCAAACGTCAGGTCCGCGGTAATTGACGACAAATATGGAGTTAGATATTTTTTCAAGATATGCCGAACTATCTGGTGCATACACCAAGTTCTGATCGTAATCCATCAAGCCAATTGTGTTTTGGTAGCCGCTAGCGATTTCAATGACGTATTTAGAAAAATAATAGCGATCAATGGGTCTAGGACTATCAATATTAATCTCTTTCAGTTCATTTCCCCAAAGTTCATATTTATTATTCTTTTCTATCCTGGAGAAATATGATCCACTTTTAAATACGGTGCCGCGCATTTGAACCTCTTTCGGTAGCGACTTAAATATCCTCCCGTCTTTTCGAAGCAGAATTTTTTCTCCAATTTCGTTCAGCGTGTATTGACCTGTCTCTCTATCCACGGAATAACCTCCAGATACTTCGAATATACGTCCATGGAAAACCGTATCGGAGCATGAAAAATATATCGAATCGTTTATATTCAGTAACTGTACATTTTCAAAATTGCAGTCTGCAAAAATCACATAACTGGCTTTGTCTACATATACACTTAAGTATGAATCCGCAACTCCTCCTGCAAACATAGACATCGGGTAACTGACATCACCCGTCATTTTACCATATAAATCATGCCGCGTATAAAATGACGAATGGAATGGCTTCACTGCAAACGACCATGGGGCATCATTTCGCTGGAGTAATTCAATACGCTGTTGATTGCCCTGGAATATATTTTTAAATTCTTGATTATACACATATTTTGTATCTCCGTCTTCTACACCATATAAGATGTAGTCAAAATTCAAGCTAGCAATTGGATCGAGAAGGTACTGAATGGACAATTTGAAAGTATCGGAATCATTCCCAATGATTAAAAGCTCACCTATTGGTTGTAGTGTGTGGCTGACTTGTTTGGCAGACACGCCATGCATGTTTCGATTTCGTTTAGTTAAAACGCGTCTTAAATTAATCTGTGATTCAATTGCATTTAATTTGTATCTCCCCTTAACGTTGAAATGCTTTTTTAACAGATGATTCAAGTTTTCAAGATTCTGAGTACTTATCAAGTTAAATAATTGTCTTTCTTGATTTTGATCGAAATATTCCAAAAATTGAAATTGATAGTTCGAGGAGGTTGGATAAAAATTGGAGGGACGAGTCTGGCTAATTAACAATACGCTATCATTTCCTAATGACAATATGCTTTCGAATTCTTCTTTTAAAACAATCATTTCATCGTCTAAAAGTAATGTCTTTTTCTGAAATAAATCATCTCGTGATTTTTCGATTAAAAGTGAAGTTTTATTAGTTCCGATTTTACTGAAAGACTTTACATTATCGTATATAACAGCATTATCCTCAATACTTATTACTTGACCAGTTTGCTGATTGTCAATCAATCTTCGCGTATAAAAATACTGATCGCTAATATGTGTAACATCCTCGAAAATATTTTCTGTCTTTTCGTCTCCATTTCTATCGACAACCATATAACGACCGGACTTGAGTACTTTAAAGAAATTTTGACTTATCGGTTCGCCGTCTTCCATTCCTTCATCGAAGACCCTATTAAGATTCTTATCCAAAAAATTGATACCATCTTCGTCTAAAATTTTGATATAACCAAATTTCGATTTATATCCTGCATTTTTCGCCAACTCGGCAACCGCAACTTTTTTAACAGGATCAATTAAGAGACTCTTCTTTTCTTTCGAGTTCGTAAGGATGTGATAGTTGAAAATATGATCCGGACTTTCGAATTTGAATTGCGAGATATTGAGCCTAAGCTTTGCAGGGTTAAACATCAATCGCGCACCATTATCAAAGAATACTTGAGACGAATCATTTTTAGTCAATATATAGTAGTTCGCAATTGGGTTACGCCCATATTGACGGTCATATCTATCAAAAATGCAAGGGACCACTAATTTCCCGTTAGCATCACTTAAACCAACTTTATCACCGCACCAGTACGGTACCGTTTGTTGAGCAAAGCTCGACAGGGGCAACCAGGCCAAAATCACTAATAGAAGAGCGCAAAAATGTGTGTTCATAGGTTCGTCCGAATTTCAATTATGAAAACTAAAATATTTTACAATTCATTCATTTCCAAATATAATATATAGTCGAACAATATGGAGCGCCACCAATCACTCAAAAGCATCGCCATGCCTGAGACGAATATGACCTTTGCCGAGTTGGTTTGGATCAAGTATTTGTTCGCCTCGAGTTATGTTTAATACTTTTTCATTGGCAAGCTTAACTGCTATCTCTCGCGCGAATGGCATCAAATCACGCCAAGCATCAGGCGAACCAACGATACGAGCCGCTTCACTCGGACAGATCGACTTTCCTATATCACGGTGGCGTAACAGTGTAAGTATTGAACTTTTGATTCTTTCTTTCAGCCCAGTTTCGTTATGTGCTTCCCACCATGCCTGCCCACGTTCACCAAGCGCAATTTTTGCATCATTCACGCGCCTCCTCGCATGCTTTTCAAGGGTTTCATCGTTTGACTTAAGCGCTTTTGCAACGTCTCGTCTCGCTGACATCAGCACAGATACTAATTGCGATTTCAATCCTTCTGGTATATTAGGATCGCTGGCTCTCCATTTACGACCATTGATGATAATGTGGCGTCCGTCCGGAGTTGAGGTGATTTTTTTCATTTAAAAAATTGATATCGCAACAGAAATCATTAGATTGTTATTCTACAATAATAGTTTCCATCATTTATCAATGACAAATTTTTCTGTTTGTATTTTAGAAGAATCATTTGTTCTTACGAAGTAAATTCCATTGTTAAAATTGCTAACATCAATGCGAATTTCAGCTTCTTGCGTAAAATATCGATTCACAAGTCTTCCATCTACGGTAAATATTTCTAACCAATAATCTGCCTGACTATTTCTAATTGTAATAATGTTTGATGCAGGATTCGGAAATATACTTATACCATCCGTCAAATCTATCTCACTGACTGATGAAATCATATTACTACATCCGGTTTCAATCAGGTTTTGCTCGCTCCATAGGTTTATTCTTGACGGTAAATACAGTGCGGCTTCCATTCGATGAATTTGACCTTGGGTGAACATCTTTTTACACCGATGATTATAATCCATAAAATTTTCACCGTTTGTCCCTACGCCGCAGCTGTTATCATTATTATAACAACCTGCCAGCTCAATACCTCCCCCCAAGGTCGGTGGTGTATCGTCTACAAAGTCACCGTTCCCGCAACCTCCTTCAAACGTATGTCTCAAATTTAGCCAATGACCCGCTTCATGCGAACAAACAGATGCCCAATCGTCTCCTTCCGCTAATTCAGAATCATTTCCATAGCCCCACCTAATCGAACTATAAAAAATGCCTCCAGTGTTATTATTGGCTTCCGTAGTACTTGGATAAAATGCATATGCGGTAAAATTCGAAGGTGAGCCAAACGCGTATTTTGGAAAGTAGATGTTTAAATATTTGTAATTATCCCAGGCATATTGAAAAAGGTCTCCTTGATTGAACACGGCATTTTCATCTTCATGATAAATTAGCCCTGTTGTCGGATTCCCATCAGGATCGATCGTAGCGAGACAAAATGTAATATCCAACGATCCTTTGATTGTGTCAAACTCAGAATCGATTGTCTCCCATCCGTCATTTAAACCATTGAAATCATCATTCAATATTTTCAAGCCAGACAAGGCCTGCTCCATATCCATTTTCCCAAAATTTCCATCGTGGAAAACATGCATCACGACTGGTATCACATATTGACTTGTATTAGGTTGTACTGACTGATTCCTGCTTCGAATATCTTTAATTAATCTTTGCAACTGAATCTCTGTATCTAATAATTCATCGCTTGCATTTACATTTGTCTCTAACTGTCGACTCACTATGGCTGCATGTGAACATGGCGAATACATGTCTTGGCCAAAATTCACATGATAAATAATTATGAAAATCGTAATCGTAATATAATATTTCATTTAATTTCATTTGTTGATGACAGCATGCTCATTTGCAATAGAGCCGATGATAATTATCCCAACACGGCATGAATACATATTGCTTTAATAAATTTATAGTTTATCCTAGAGTTATTGACATTTAATAGCAACGAGCAAAATAATTGGTTCAGTAAAAAATCATCCACTCAACGAATCCCACTGCGAGTAAAGCTAACAACTAACTTCATGCAATACATTTCGACCTAATCAAATACAACATCTAACTATTACTTAACCGCCACTCCCGGCCCCACCGTACAATCCAAAAACCAAACTTCTGTATAATTTCCATTGGCGTATTGCTGAGCGATATCGCCATCGTTTATACTTGCGCCGGCACTCCAGACCATATTTGATTTTGGGTCTTTACCGTTCGTTTGGTTGTAAGCTCCTTGCTTGAAATATCCTTTTTCTCCTGCATAAGCCGTGGCACGTTCGACACCATCCTGACCGATGGGGACGAACATTTTTTTAACCTGATCAGGCATATCTGCTTTAGTTGCATACTCAGATTTGAGGAGGTTTTTTGTAAATGTTTTTGGCTCGTATCCGTCTCGATTAAACGTGAGATACATGATACCATCGTATACATTTATTTCATAAGTAAATTCTTCACCCAACTCGATACCGTCTTCTGGTTCTGGTGGATAGCCTTCTGTTGTTTTTCCTATTACCGACATATCGTAACCCCATACAGCTGTCGAGTAATCCCATCTACCTGAATTATCATCACCGGCAGTATTAATTTCATAATTCCAAAAAACCGACCCTTTTGTATGGCCTGGGAATTTTTTATAAAATATTTTTAATGGTTCATTTTCATGACCTTCACCGCTATGAATTTGGCCAACTACGACAGAATATGATGCAGCTACCCGAGCGTCACCCGATGTCGATACATGCATGACTCGACATGTACCTTTTAAGTTTCCACCTTCTTCCGGAGTCCATTCTCTTTTTTCATGGAGCTCAGTTCGAGTATTACTCGAATTTTTAGAAGTGACACCAGAATTAGGCGTTTTATAGGCTACCCAACGTCTCGTTCCATCAATGACGGTATAGAAAAAATCTTTGTCTTCAAATTCGACGAGATCATCGACTGATGTTCCATCGCCCATGAGCATTTTAAATTTGTCCATAAATGGGATAACCTCACTTGGATATACGACTTTACCGCTGAGACCATCGTTGGCGGCGAAATAGCCAGCATTAGAAATCGCGTCATCGCTTACATACATGGATGCGGATTTGAACCAAACTTCGGCATAGTTTCCGTCAGCATATTGTTTCTGAACATCGCCATCATGTGTTTCTGCTCCAGAACACCAGACACGATTGACTGCAGGGTCTTTGCCGTTCGTTTGGTTGTAAGATCCTAATTTAAAAAATAGTCCTTCACCTGTATATGCCTGCTCGCGTTCAACACCGTCTTGGCCGATTGGGGCAAATAAATCTTTGACTTGCTGAGGCATATCTGCCGCTTTCGCATATTCGGATTTAATAAGATTCTTTTTGAATGTTTTTGTTTCGTGCCCATCGCTCATAAATTTGACAGTCATCATACCATTTTCCACCACCACTTCATAACTAAATTCCTCTCCCAAGGCGATTCCGTCTTCTGGTTCGGCAGGAATATTATTTTGATCATCAGCCGCATTTGAAAAATCGTAACCCCATACCGGATAAGAATAATCCCATCGTCCTGAGTTATCATCACCCGCTGTATTGATTTCATAGTTCCAAAAAACCGATCCTTTTTCATGATCGGGATATTTTTTGTAAAATATTTTTAATGGTTCGTTTTCATGACCATCCGCACTATGAATTTGACCGACAACGACTGAATGTGTCGATGAAACGCGTGAATCGCCCGTTGGTGACACGTTCATGACTTTGAGCGTGGCATTCAGAGTGCCCTTTGTCATTGGTGTCCATTTTTTTAACTGCGCCAATTCTGTTCTGGTATTATTTGACGTACCGTGTGTATTTCCACCATTCGGTGTTTTAAATACGACCCATTTCCCGTTATCATCTTCAGTCGTATAAAAATAATCTTTATCTTCAAAATCTATTGCTGGACCAGCGTTCGTTCCATCACCGAGAATTAAATTCCATTTATCAAAAAATGAAATCACATCGCTTGGGTGGGTGGTATTTTTATCGTCCTTACTAACAGACTTTTCGCCAGACGATGTGCAACCGATAAACATAAGTAGAACACCAAAGAATAGGAGTAATGATTTTGACATATTTAATTTTTAGTTTTAATTTAGACTTCGTTGTATTTATGTAAAGACCCTATAACAGATGATCGAACATGCTTTGCGCTATGATCGATCAACATCCTCTCAAAGTTTCTGATCATGAATGGTCCTCATGTGTGACATCAGTTTCGATAGCAATGAAGTGTTCACATTGGCTAATATAATGAAATCGTATAAATGAGGGCGATGGTCAAATGAACAGGGCGCAGTAGTGACTTGTGCTGATTAGCTTTGACAGCTCACCATAACCATTCATCGCGATTACATACGATTCCATTGAGAATAAAATTTCCTTGCCGCAGACTAAAGTCGGCATTCCCTTGCCTCTCGATACTTGATACTAGAAACTGAAAAACAAATGCTGAGGGCATGACTTCGGTATGAACTTTTCAAACGAGGTTTGCAATCCTTAGAGCTTTTGACTTTAAACTAATTTAACGATTTAACTAAATAACCAATTAGCTCAGACTAAAGTCTGCATTCCCTTGCCTTTCGAAACTAGAAACTGAAAAACAAATGCTGAGGGCATGACCTCGATATGAATTTTTCTAAGTTTAGCAATCATTAAAGTTTTGACTTTAAACTCATTTTATCTTTCAACTAATTAACCATATTACTGCAGCCTAGAGTCCACATACCCTTTTTTTTGAAATCCCTAGATGGAGGACAGTAAAAAATACGTCCCGACAAATTCATTCGAAACAGATTCTCAACACATCGATGTCATGAAGATACAATAACTACGGTGTAGATGCTCTTTATAAAATGTTATTTTTTTTAATAAATCTGAAAATGTGATTTGATTTCATGGTACAGGTCAAATGCAGCTTCGCACGACAAAGTTATCAAGAGAAGTTATTTCAAAGTAGGCTTGGAAAATTAAAAAAATCGTTTTAATCTCGGTTTTGATTCAAGCTTCATTTACACTGTGTGCTCGTCCACCTTGTTCTTCGTATTAAGAAAGGCCGTATCACATCAAAATATTATCTTTTGCGGTCAGTCCATCAGGAATTTCATCGTAGTCGATCATCTCCAGCATATCGATTTCAATGGTACGCGTCAGTGCCGTGATCGGTATATCATTATTAAGCCCTTCAAATGGATTTTCACTATAGTCCCCGATCATCTCCATCGTATGAAAGACCCAGGAAATCAAAACACTAATTGGAAGTGCAAGCCAAATGTAAGGATCACCAAATTTGGCAAATTCTTGAACGAGTCCAAACGGCAGTAGAATGATAAAAATCCATACGAAATAGATATTTAATGATGCATATTGCCTCGGAAAAGGAAAATTTTTAATACGCTCGCATTTGCTCTGTAACGCATAAAATGTTCTCAGCAATGTACCTAATTCGATATGGCGAAAATCCTCGATATATTCCGATTTTCTAAGTGCCGTCAAGTCATCCATTTGCAGATCTAACAATTGCGTTGCGGCATTTTTCTTTTTTGATATGCGCTGAAGTTCCTCGGTTGTAATATAATTCGAGACGATCTCCAATTTATTCAACATTCGTTCCTCGGTCTGAGGTGCATGTGAATCACTTTTAGCTCCGACAGTATGCTCCCATTGCTTTTTCGTTCTGAGCTGAAACCGAAGCGCATGTAGCCATGCCAAATGTCGTTTGATCAGTCTCAACTGAATGGCATGTGCCTCCTGGGTTGTAACATAATTCATCCGAACATATCCTCTAACCATCATCGCCCATGTACGGCTATCATTGACGATACCTCCCCATATTTTTCGAGCTTCCCATAGCCGATCGTAAGAGGCATTATTTTTAAATCCTAGATAAAATGCCACAGCAATACCGACAAGGGAGATAGGCAGCCATGGGAGGGGAATGTCAAATTCAGGTATCAATTTTCTTAGTAAAACCGGGATTAACCCAATCAAAAAAAATTGAAAGATATATTTCTTTGTCCATGAAACGGTTTGCCAAAACGGATAATTTCTTCCTGTATACATATTAATTATTAATTTTAAAATCGCCATAAACGAGATCCTGAACTCCCTGATCGGCGATAAAATCATGCGGGAAACCAAGTTTCAATGCACTTGCTTGTTCGAGCTGAACGAGGTTGTCGTTTGAGAAAAGTACATCAACACATTGCAAATTGTCTTGCAACTGTGCCACTTTTCTTGATCCAATGATCGGTATGACAGTTGGGTTGCGCTTAATCCACGCCAGCGCTACATTTGCCGGTGTGACATTCATTTCCTTTGCAATTTTAATAATAGTATCGGCAATTTTTAAATTTTTATTATTGACCTTTTTACTTTTTTCGAGCCGACTTCCTTTTAAATCTGCTTTGCTGGATGAATTATACTTTCCACTGAGTAAACCACCTGACAATGGTGACCAAGCCAAGATAGAGAGTTTTTCCTGATCGGCCATAGAGATCAATTCGCGTTCCGCAGACCGATCGATCAAGTTATACTTAGCTTGAATCCCATGAAAGGACGTCCAGTTTCGTTCACTTGCGATGGCATTGGCCTTAGCTATAGTCCATGCAGGTGCATCTGAAATTCCCGTATAAAGAATTTTGCCACTACGCACCAAGTCGTCCAACCCTCGCAATACCTCATCCATCGGTGTATATTTGTCGATGATGTGTACCCAATAAATATCAAGATAATCAGTCTTGAGGTTCTTTAAACTTTGCTCTACGGACTGCATCATATTTTTTCTTTGATTGCCGCCAGAGTTGATATCTAATCTATTGGTCATGAGCGAATATTTGGTCGACAAGACCATCTCTTGTCGACGTTTTTCAAGAATTTCTCCGAGTATCTTCTCACTAGAGCCATTGGTATAGTAATTCGCCGTATCGATAAAATTGCCGCCAGCTTCTAGAAATACGCGCACCATTTCTGCACATGTGTCTTTGTCGGCACCCCAACCCCAATCACTTCCAAAAGTCATCGTCCCCAAACAAAGTTCTGAAACGCGAAGTCCTGTATTTCCAAATCGTTTATATTTCATGGTATTAATTTATTAAGTTTATGTTTTTCGTCGGGATGACAATTCGCTCGTTCATTTTTCCTTAAGTCAGCGAATCATAGTTCCATTGACAAAATAATCAGTTCAATTTTATATTATTCCGATAGACTTTTTATTTCTGCGGCCACCCGCTCTGCCGATAATTCCACCATGAATTGACACCCATAAGTCGGGTATTTTGCCGTCATACGTTGATCGAACATCGACAATGTTTCATCAGTAAAAATCGCTGAACCACCGGTTGCATGTAATATCTCAGCACAATAGTCGAGCATATATTGTTTTTGTTTATGGATGTCTTCAAAAGTACATGGTGTGCCATGCCCAATGTAATAGGTATTGTAGCTCTGAAGAGTAGGCGCATATTTTTCAAGATTGGCCAGCCATCGCAATACATTTCCGTCGGCCATATACGTGTGATTACCACGATATAAAAAATCACCGACAAAAGCTACGGGATTTGCACCTTCCAGCAGCCAAATGGCATTTGCATCGCAGTCTCCACCACTTCCAATATCCAACACCTTAAATGTCATACTATCGATGGAAATTTGGTCTCCATCCTTGACTATGTGATTCGGGTATACCCATTTTGGAACCCACTCGTCTCCAAACATACCGGACCATTGTTCGTGTTTCGATTGTTCTGTTTGCTCCATTAAGGTTTTTATGGATGATAATGCATAAATTGGAATTTTTCCATCTGGAGAAATATTGAGAGTTCCCGCGATGTGATCTGGATGGCCATGCGTAATAAATATTGCAGCGATCGGTTTATGTAGGCTGTCGGCAAGAGCTTTCAGTGCCTTGCTGTCAGACATAGTAAGCGTCGTGTCGACAATGACAAGTTCATTTGGTCCTTCTACAATATATGCATTGACTTGCAACATTGGTTCACTCGATTTGAATACATGAATTTCTTTGTACATAATGATTATTTTATACTGTAAAATATATAGTTGCAAACATATATACAGTTCGATACCTTTGCAAGACCTGTCAATGATGACAGGTTGAATTTTAACATTATGATTATAAACGGACAGAATAAAGCGTATGAACTCAATGGTAGATTACATCATTGCGCGCTGGATGTGACTATGCATTTCATAGGAGGCAAATGGAAATGTGTCGTACTCTGGTATTTAAAAAATAAGACACTGCGATTTTCAGAAATAAAACGCTGCATTCCCGATATTACAGAAAAAATGTTGAGTCTACAATTGAAGGCACTCGAAGCTGATGGTATAGTAGCCAGAAATGTATTTGGTGAGAAACCACCT
>ENA-ORXU01000451-ORXU01000451.1-marine-metagenome-genome-assembly--contig:-NODE-451-length-47448-cov-3.793523_pt1 | contig 47448 bp, 46 predicted proteins | sample MGYA00237869_ERZ511484 | MGnify/ENA metagenome assembly ERZ511484 | reverse complement strand
GGCGGTGGCGGCGGCGGAAGCGGCGGCGGCGTTATCTTCAACGAAGGTGACATCATCAACAACGGCAACGTGAACGAAAACAACGCGAACGGCGGCGACGTCAGTTCAACCGGCGGATCGACATCCACCGGCGGGTTCACTTCAACCGGCGGATCAACATCGACAGGCGGGCTGACCTCTACTGGTGGCTCGACCTCGACAGGCGGATTCACCTCTACAGGTGGTTCCACATCGTCCTCGACCGGCGGCCTTACATCGACAGGCGGTTCAACATCGACGTCGACAGGTGGCTTTACATCGACAGGTGGTTCGACTTCAACTGGTGGCTTTACGTCAACAGGCGGATCGACATCTACCTCAACGGGCGGTGTCAGCACTTCAACGGGCGGTGTATCGTCATCTACCTCAACGGGCGGTGTCAGCACTTCAACGGGCGGTGTATCTACATCCACCTCAACCGGCGGCGTGAGTTCATCGACCGGGGGCGTTAGCAGCTCCACAGGCGGCGTATCCTCCTCGACAGGCGGCGTTAGCAGCTCGACAGGCGGCGTATCCTCCTCGACAGGCGGCGTTAGCAGCTCAACGGGCGGTGTGTCTTCATCGACCGGCGGTGTATCTTCGTCATCGGGCAACGTATCTACGTCATCGGGCAACGTATCCTCATCATCGGGTAACGTCTCCTCTTCGTCCGGCTCATCTTCGAGCAGTTCGTCCAGTTCTTCATCGAGCAGCTCGTCATCTTCGAGTGGCGGTTCGAACGGATCAAGCGGTTCATCGGGCAGCAGCGGTTCGTCGGGTTCCAGCGGATCGAGTGGCGGATCGTCCAGCTTTGGCGGGTCGTCGGGCAGCAGTTCCTCGTCATCCAGCTCTTCGTCCAGCTCAAGCTCTTCGGGCGGAAGCTCCAGCTTTGGCGGATCGACGGGCAGCAGCGGTTCTTCGGGATCGAGCGGATCGTCAGGCTCTAGCGGCTCTTCGGGTGCCAGCGGCGGATCGACCAGCTCATCTTCGGGCAGCTCGTCTTCAAGCTCTTCGAGTTCGGGTGGTTCATCGAGTTTCGGCGGATCGACCAGTTCGGGCAGCAGCGGGTCTTCGGGCAGCAGCTCCACCAGCTCAGGCGCAACAAGCTCCGGCTCGTCCAGCTTTGGCGGTAACTCGACCTCATCAGGCAGTTCGTCGTCGTCATCTTCATCCTCCAGCTCTTCCAGCTCGGGCGGATCGAACGGTGGCTCCAATGGCGGAACCGATGTTCCGGCCCCGCCGATGGTCCTGCTTTTCGGTGCAGCAGCAGCCGCATTGTTTGCGCGCCGCAAAGCGAAAAAGAAAGCACTCGAACTCGAAGCCGCATAAGGCGACGCGTTCTGGAGACTTAACAAAAGGGCGGCCCCGCGGGTCGCCCTTTTTGATTCCGCGCTGGATCAGGTGCGATGGCAAAACAACCTTGCGCCCGCCATGGCAGCGCGGCATAGCGCAGCAGCTATGCATGATCTTAAAATAATTCGTGAAAATCCCGCTGCGTTCGATGCAGCCTTGGCGCGGCGCGGCGCGGCCGCGGTATCGGGTGAGCTGTTGCAACTCGACGAACGCAGCCGCGCGCTGCAAACCGAATTGCAGGACGGGCAGGCACGGCGCAACGAAGCCTCTAAAGCCATCGGTGCGGCGATGGGGCAGGGCGATACGGAAACGGCAGAGGCGTTAAAGGCTGAAGTCGGCGCGCTGAAAGAACAGATGCCGCAGCTGGAGCAGCAGGCGCGCGATGTTGCGGCACAGCTGAAGCATGTGCTGGCCGGATTGCCGAACCTTCCGGATGATGATGTGCCCGAAGGCGCGGATGAAAATGACAATGTCGAAATAGCCAAATGGGGCAGCCCGCGTGTTTTCGATTTTGAAGCCAAAGACCATGCCGACATTGGCCCGGCACTTGGGCTGGATTTTGAAACCGGCGCAAAGATTTCCGGCGCGCGCTTCACTTTCATGCGCGGGGCAATGGCGCGGCTAAACCGTGCGCTGGGGCAATTCATGCTCGATCATCAGACGGGCGAGAACGGCTTCAGCGAATGTGCCACGCCCTATCTGGTGCGCGATGATGCGATGTTCGGAACGGGCCAGCTGCCGAAATTTGGCGAAGACAGCTATCAAACTGATGAGGATCGCTGGCTGATCCCCACCGCCGAGGTGTCACTGACCAATAGCGTGCGTGAAGACATTCTTGACGAGGCTGCGTTGCCGATCCGGCTGACTGCATTGACGCCCTGTTTTCGCAGTGAGGCCGGCGCAGCGGGCAAGGATACCAAGGGCCTTATTCGCCAGCATCAATTTGAAAAGGTCGAGCTGGTCGCCATCACGCGGCCCGAGGACAGCGAAGCGGAACATGAGCGAATGGTTACCGCAGCCGAATCCATATTACAGGCGCTTGATCTGCCTTACCGCAAGATTCTGCTTTGCACCGGCGATATGGGCGCGACCGCGCGCAAGACGTATGATCTGGAGGTATGGCTGCCGGGGCAGGGGCTGTTCCGGGAGATTTCCAGCGTTTCAAACACGGGCGAATATCAGGCACGGCGGATGAACACGCGCTACCGGCTTGGCCAAAAAGACGGGAAAGCGGGAAAAGGCACGCGCTTTGTCCATACCCTCAACGGATCTGGCCTTGCGGTTGGGCGAACTTTGGTCGCAGTAATTGAAAATTACCAGCAGGCGGATGGATCGGTGACAGTGCCTGATATATTGCGGCCCTATATGGGCGGCGTCGAAAATTTGCAGCCGTAATCCGCAAGGGCCGGGCCGAAAAAACATCAGGATGATACCATCATGCGCATACTGATTACCAATGATGACGGCGTGAATGCGGCGGGGCTTCAATCGCTACTGAAAATTGCGCGCGAATTATCCGACGATATCTGGATCGTTGCGCCATCGGAGGAAAAGTCAGGCGCTGGCCATTCGCTGACGCTTAGCCACCCCGTGCGTATCCGCAAACATGGTGACAAGCATTATTCCGTAACCGGCACGCCTACCGATTGCGTGATGCTGGCCGTGGGTGAAATCATGCGCGATCACCGGCCCGATCTGATCCTGTCCGGCGTCAATCGCGGTGCCAATCTGGGCGATGATGTCACCTATTCGGGCACCGTGAGTGCAGCGATGGAAGGCACGCTGGCCGGTATCCGTTCCATCGCGCTCAGCCAGGTATATGCGCGCGAGCGGGCCGGGGATAATGTCTCTTTTGCAGCGGCGCAAAGCTGGGGCGCGCGGGTGTTGAAGCCGTTGATTGCGCGCGATTTTCCGCCGCGTACGTTGATCAACATAAATTTCCCGCCGCTCTCGCCGGATAAGGTGAAGGGCATCACGCCGGCACGGCAGGGCTTTCACGATTATGGCCGCGCCTCTGTTGTCAAAGGAACCGATCCGCGCGGATTTGCGTATTACTGGTTTGGCTTGCACGGGATCGAACATACGCCGGCGCAGGATACCGATCTGGAGGCTATCCAGAACGGCTACATCAGTGTCACACCGATGCAGATTGATTTGACGCATATCGCGGCATTGGACGCGATGCGCGGGATTTATGATGAATAGCCTATAGTTTCGAGCGGTCTAGCCTGCTACGTTGCACAAAGAACAGACCATTCGGGGCTACATATGGCTAATATGACAAAGCTGGTACTTACGGGCGCCGCGCTGATCAGCGTTGCGGGATGCATTCCGCAAGCGACGAGCGATTACCGAATTGGATCACCCCCTCCGCGTGCATCGCAGGATAGTCCGCAAATAATTCCGGAACGCGGCGCGGTGCTGAAAACACCGAACTGGCAACCCGCAGTCGTGGATCGTAACAGCCGCGCGGCAATTGCCGGGGAATATACCGTTACCGCTGGTGATACGCTGTTTGGCATCAGCTCCAAAACCGGCGCCTCGCTTACCGATATCGCCGAGGCAAATAACTTGCAGACGCCGTATATACTGCGCGTCGGCCAACGGCTGGAGATTCCATCGGGGCTGTATCATACCGTCAACAGCGGAGAGACGGGTATCGCGATTGCCCGCGCCTATGGCGTATCATGGAATAACGTCGTGGCGCTGAACCGTTTGGAGGTGCCGTTCATTCTGCAAGTGGGCCAGCGTCTGCGTTTGCCGGACAATTCGGTTAAGGAATTGCCCGATGACAGCCGGTCGCCCGAACAGCGGGCCGCGTCCTTTTCTCTGGATATCGACGATATCGTAACGGGCGGCGAACCTGCGATCGCGGTATCATTTCCGCCCGCCGCCGCGCCTGTGCATGCGCCGGTATCGTTGGCATCGCCGATTGCGCGTCCTGCCAGTTTTGCCGGAAGTTTCGATTGGCCGGTGCTTGGCAAGATGGTGTCATCCTTTGGTTCGAAGGGTGGCGGGGTACAAAATGACGGAATCGCGATCGGCGCGGATGAAGGCACAGCCGTTGCTGCTGCTGGTAACGGTATGGTGGTGTATGCGGGTAACGAGATTGAGGTGTTCGGCGGATTGGTGCTGATTGATCACGGCAGCGGTTGGGTGACCGCCTATGGCCATCTGGGCCAATTGAATGTTGCGCGGGGCGATAAGGTGCGCACGGGGCAAAAGCTAGGCACGGTGGGTGATACCGGCTATGTCGATAGCCCGCAATTGCATTTTGAAATCCGGAAGGACCGTAAGCCCTTGAACCCCATTACTAAACTGCCCGTGCGCGGGTAAGCTGCGGTGAGTCGCAGACATGACAATTTCGGGCGGTATGATGCGTTAACGCGCAAATCCGGTCTGCCGATCTGGGCGGATATTGCCCTGCGCGTAGGCTTTGTGTTCGGTTTGATCGCGATGGCGATTGCTGTCCACTGGTTCGACAAGGCCGGGCTGCGCGACAGCTATGACGGCGATGTCAGCTTTCTCGATGTTGTGTATTTCACCATGATATCGATCACTACCACCGGCTATGGCGATATCGCGCCGGTTACCGAACGGGCGCGTATGTTCGATGCGCTGGTGGTCACGCCGATCCGCATATTCGTCGTTCTTATTTTTCTGGGCACTGCCTATAACTTCATTCTGAAACAAAGCTGGGACAAGTGGCGTATGAAAATCTTGCAACGTAATCTACACGGCCATGTGGTCGTCGCCGGGTTTGGCGTTTCAGGCAGCGAATCTGTCAAGGAACTGATCGCGCGCGGCAAAGAGCCGGGACAAATCGTGATTGTCGATGGCAATGACGAAGCGTTGAAACTGGGCGAGGAGATGGGCTGCATGGTGCTGCGCGCCGATGCCACGCGCGATGAAACGCTCGTCAATGTGAAGGTCGACCGCGCCGAATCGGTGATCGTATCGGCGGGGCGTGACGATACCTCGATCCTGATCGTGCTCACCATCCGGCATATGGCGCCCAGCGTGCCGATCAGCGTAGTTGTGCGCGCGACAGACAATGAAATGCTCGCACGGCAGGCGGGGGCAGATAACGTCATCAATCCGGTGAATTTCGCCGGGCTGCTGCTCGCCGGTTCATGCCACGGCGAACATATCGCGGATTATCTGTCCGATCTGGCTTCTGCCACAGGGCGCGTCATGCTTCAGGAACGTGAGGTCCAGCCCGAAGAGGTGGGCCAGCCGCTGCGCGGACGCAAAGGCGCTGTCGGTGTCCGGCTATACCGTGAGAACAAGGCGTATGGATATTGGCAGCCAGAGGCGAAGATGCTGCTGGCGGGAGATACCATCATCGAAATCGTTCCTGGCGAAGGCGAAAATGCGGCCTGATATGGCGGCTCCTCACTGGTCTAACCCAATGCCGCGTGAACCGCACCGATGATGATGAAGAAGATAATCCAGTGCCCCAGATCAATGAAGAACAGCGCGGCGCTTTTGCGCATCATCAAATAGGTGATGCCGATTGCGGGCAATACGAAACCGATCCCGACGCCGAACGCGGTCAGGATTTTCACGATCACGCTCAATTCGCGCATATAGCTTTCATAGGTATGCGCGATCGTCCAGCTTATCAGCAGGGCAAAAGCGAAAATGCTTCCATAGATAACGGCATCGCTTGTCTGATTGTCGCTTTTCTGATTGTCGGTCGTCACGTCAGCGCCCCGTGCATCAGCGCTGGTTGCATCAGCGCCACTTTCGGCTTTCCATTTGCGGCCCAGCAACGGGCCGTAATATAGCCCGCTGAACAGGAATGCCGCGCAGCCGCCCAAAAATACCGCCAACCAGTTGACGTCGAAAATATCCATTCCAGTCTCTCCCCTACATCGAAAGCCTTATCTGCTACCGCGGGGCGTGACAATAGGATGCAACCGGCGTAAAGGCGCGGCCTATGACGACTGCTACACATATTAAAGCTGCGCCGCGCGTGGGCATGGTATCGCTCGGCTGCCCCAAGGCATTGGTCGATAGCGAGCGGATCCTGACAAAGCTGCGCGCTGATGGCTACGAGATGAGCGCCGATTATGCAGGAGCGGACGTGGTGCTTGTGAACACCTGCGGGTTTCTGGATTCCGCCAAAGAGGAAAGCCTGAACGCGATTGGCGAGGCGATTGCCGAAAATGGCCGCGTTGTCGTCACAGGGTGTATGGGCAGCGAAGCCGATGTCATTCGCGCGCGTTACCCCGATGTGCTCGCCGTCACTGGCGCGCATCAATATGAAGACGTCGTGGCCGCCGTCCACGAAGCCGCTCCGCCAGCGCGCGGTGATTTTATTGATCTGGTGCCAAATCTGGATGCGCTGGGCGGGCTGAAACTAACGCCGCGGCATTACAGCTATCTCAAGATTTCCGAAGGCTGCAATCACAGCTGTTCTTTCTGTATCATCCCCGATCTGCGCGGGAAGCTGGTGAGCCGCCGGATAGATGCTGTGCTGCGCGAGGCGGAGAAGCTGCTGGCGGCAGGCACAAAAGAACTGCTCGTTATTTCGCAGGATACATCGGCTTACGGCGTCGATACCCGGCATGAGGAGCGCGATTGGCACGGCCGGCCGGTGCGCGCCCATATGACGGATCTCGCCCGCGAGCTGGGCCAGCTTCGCACCACCGAAGGCCATGCGCCGTGGACGCGGCTGCATTATGTGTATCCCTATCCGCATGTCGATGCCGTCATCCCGTTGATGGCCGAAGGGTTGCTGACGCCCTATCTCGATATTCCGTTCCAGCATGCCGCGCCCAGCGTTTTGCGGCGTATGAAGCGCCCTGCGAATGAGGCGAAGGTTCTTGAGCGGCTGAAAAACTGGCGTGATATCTGCCCTGATATCGCGGTGCGCAGCAGCTTCGTAGTCGGCTTCCCAGGCGAAACGCATGCGGATTTCCAATATCTGCTCGATTGGCTTGATGAAGCGCAACTGGACCGTGTGGGCGCGTTCCGCTTTGAACCAGTAGAGGGCGCGCAGGCCAACGCATTAGACGGCGCGGTGCCGGAACCAGTGAAGGAAGAACGCTACGCCCGGATTATGGAAAAAACCGCAGCGATCAGCGCGCAGAAACTACAGCGCAAAATCGGCCGCACGCTTCCGGTTATCATTGACGAGGTCGGCGCGCCAGACGAAGATGGCGATATTGGCGCGACCGCCCGGTCTCAGGCCGATGCGCCCGAAATTGATGGCAATGTATTCCTGCGCAACGTGCGCGCCGATTTGAAGCCCGGCGATATCATGATGGCACAAATCGAAGACGCCGATGCGCACGACATGTTCGGCGTCTGCGCCGCCGATTGACTAGCCGTCAAATTGCAGGCTGGCCAACCGGGCATATAGACCATCAGACGCGCTTAGCTGTTCATGCGTGCCTTCCTCGACGATCCGGCCTGCGTCCATCACGATGATACGGTCAGCTGAACGCACAGTGGCCAGCCGGTGCGCGATCACCATTGTCGTTCGCCCAACCATCAGCTTTTCCAAAGCATCCTGAACCAATCGTTCCGATTCGGCATCCAGCGCCGACGTAGCCTCGTCCAGCAGCAATATCGGCGCATCGCGCAAAACAGCGCGGGCAATGGCAATACGCTGCCGTTGTCCGCCCGATAGCCGCGCGCCGCCTTCGCCCAGATATGTATCAAGCCCATCAGGCAAATCGCGCAGGAAATCTGCGGCATTGGCTTGCTGTGCCGCCTGCCAGATATCTTCATCGCCCGCATCCCACTGTCCATACCGCAAATTATCGCGCGCGCTGGCGGCGAACAGAACCGTTTCCTGCGGCACATAGGCGAGGCGCAGACGCACGTGTTTGGGATCGGCACTGGTGAGCGGAACACCATCTATGCGAACCGCGCCAGTTGCGGGGTCATAAAATCTTTGCGCCAGTTGAAACAATGTCGATTTGCCGGCGCCTGACGGGCCAACGATTGCCACGGTTTCGCCCGGTGTAACGCGCAGGCTGAACCGTTGTAACGCCTCAACCTCCGGCCGGGTGGGGTAACAAAAAGTGACATTGTCAAATGTCAGCTGTCCGCGCGGCGCGGGCAATGCAACCGGATTTTCCGGCGGCGCGATATCCGGCGTGGCGGCCAACAGCTCCGCCAGCCGCGATGACGCGCCAGCACCGCGCACCAAATCGCCATACACCTCTGTCAGCGAACCGAACGCACCTGCGACCAGGCCGCCGGTCAGCACGAATGCGGCTATCGTGCCGCCCGATATTTCGCCAGCCGCGACCGCATCCGCGCCTTCCCAGATCAGCAGCGTGATCGCAGTGAAGATCAGCGCGATGACGATGCTGGTCAATAGAGCGCGCAGAGTAATGCGGCGTTTGGCGGCATCGAAAGTATATTCCACCGCTTCGTTAAAGCGGCGATATTCGCGGGTTTCCTGCCCGAACGCTTGCACGATTTTCAGCGCGCCGAGCGATTCCGACGTGATCGTGCCGACGTCGGCGACTCTGTCCTGGCTGGACCGCGAAGCCTTTTGCAAGCGGCGGCCGAGAAATACGATCGGCAGAATGATGACGGGAATACCTATCAGCAGCATCGCCGTAAGCTGCGGTGCCAGCGTGAAAAGATATATAATGCCGCCGATCCCCACCACCGTATTGCGCAAGGCAATAGAGAAAGTTGTCCCGACAATTTGTTCGATCACAGCGGTGTCGGCGGTCATGCGGCTGGAAATTTCCGCCGGGCGGTTCTCTTCAAAAAAACGCGGTGCAAGATGCAGCAGATTTTCCTGCACCGCCATACGTATATCAGCCACCACCCGCTCGCCCAGCCAGCTGACGAAGTAAAATCGCATTGCAGTGGAGATGGAAAGGACGCCGACGATTATCAGCAGATAACGGAAATACGGCGCGATATCGCCGCCGCTTTCAATGAAGCCATTGTCGATGATTTGCTGAAATCCCGCAGGTATCGCTAATGTCGCCGCTGCGGCCACAAATAGCGCGATCATGGCGAAGGTTATTTGCCGCGGATATTTAAGCGCCCGCTGCCACACCATTTGCAAATGGCCCAGTTTCAGCTTCGGCGCATCTTCGGTTTGATCCGGCTGTTGTTTGCCGTGCGGCGGGGGTGCAGCCATGTCATCGGCAAGCGGGCGAGCAGCGCCGTTTTCGGCGGTAAATTCTTCGTTCGGGCTTGCCTTTTCCATTGGCGGGCAACTAGCAGTCTGCATCGCGCACGGCAATGCAAAGCAGGGCAGCAAAGCCGAAAATTAATGTTTTTGCGGCAATTATTGGTGCAATGCACAATTTTATGCTAGGACAGGTTATTGACTGGCTGGCGCTGGGCAGATTTATGCGCTGAATATCCAGTCGGAACAGGCCAATAACAGGAACTTATTATGCTTTATCTCGCGAATGAATTTCAAAAAACAATGATGGCCGGATTGGGCAAAGTGGCTGAAAAACAGGTGGAAATACTTAACAGTCCGATCAATCCTGTCAGCTATATGGGCGGATCGGTTGTTGCCTCTGCGCTTGATGTGTTCGCGCATTCGGTGGAGATTAAACAGAAGCCCCGCTTCGGAATAGATAAGCTGGAAATCGACGGGAAAAGCTATCCGGTTGAAGAACGTATCGAAGGGCGTAAGCCGTTTGGCCAATTGAAACATTTCATTCATGCCAAAAGCAAAAATGCGCCGCGCCTGTTGATCGTCGCGCCGATGTCCGGCCATTATGCGACGCTGCTGCGCGGTACGGTGGAACGTATGGTGCCGGATCATGATGTATGGATCACCGATTGGCGTGACGCGCGCGATGTGCCGCTTACCGCTGGCGGCTTTGATCTGGAAACTTACATCAGCTATCTGATTGAATGGATGGAATTTATCGGCCCCGATAAAGACGGTAAGGGCGTCCATATTCTGGCAGTATGTCAGCCGTCGGTTCCCGCTTATGCCGCAACTGCCATTATGAACCGCGACGGCCACGAACTTGCGCCGCGCAGCCTGACAATGATGGGCGGGCCAATTGATACACGAAAAGCGCCGACCAGCGTGAATGACCATGCGACCACGAAAACGCAGGAATGGTTTATCCAGAATGTGATCGCAACGGTGCCGCGTTATTATCGCGGTGCCGGACGCCGTGTCTATCCCGGATTTTTGCAGCTCAACAGCTTTATGTCGATGAATCTTGGCAGCCACATGATGAGCCATTGGACCATGTTCAACCATCTGATTGAAGGCGATGACGACGGCGCATCTAAGCAAAAAGAATTCTATGATGAATATCGCGCCGTGTGCGATATGACCGCGGAATTCTATTTGCAGACCGTTGACGTGGTGTTCCAGCGGCATCTGCTGCCAAAGGGTGAATTGATCTATCGCGGCAAGAAAATCGATCCGGCGGATATTTCGCAAACGGCTATTCTTGCCATCGAAGGCGAGATGGACGATATCAGCGGGATTGGCCAGACAAAGGCCGCATTGTCGATCGCCACTGGCTTGTCAGAGAAGAAAAAGAAATATCACCTTGCGCCCGGCGTCGGCCATTACGGCATATTCAACGGCAGCAAATGGCGGACGAAGATTGCCCCGGTGCTCGAAGGCTGGATCAGAAAACACGACTAAAGCCTTTTGCCGCCAGCTGTGATATCGCCGTGCCCTAGCGGTGCATACTGCATAGCGGGGAGGGAGATATCAGCAGCGCATTGCAATTGACAGCAATCGTTGAAAGCTGGCCGGTGCAGGGCAGCTTCAACATCGCTCGCGGCGCCAAAGCGCAAGTGGACGTGGTGGTCGCGGCAGTGCGCCAAGACGGCAATCTCGGTATGGGCGAAGCCACGCCGATTTATTATCGCGGTGAAAATGCCGGCAATTGTCTCGCCCAGATAGAGGCTGTGCGCGATAGGCTGAAAGCCGAAGCATCCCCGGCGGCGGCGCGGCATACATTGCAGGGCTTGTTGCCCGCAGGTGCGGCGCGCGCGGCAATTGATGCTGCGCTGTGGGAATTGGAAGCGAAGGCAGCGGATCGGCCGGTGTGGCAGCTGGCCGGACTGGCTTCGGCACCGCGTCCGCTTCCTACGGCATTTACTATCTCGCTCGGGCCGCCAGCCGATATGGAGGCCGCGGCTCGGCAGGCGGCTGCGAACGGGTATTCACTGCTGAAGCTGAAATTGACGGGTGAGGGGGACCAGGCCCGCGTTACCGCGGTTCATCGGGGCGCGCCGGATGCCCGGCTGATCGTCGATGCAAATGAAAGCTGGCGAGAGCAGGATGTCGAAAGCGAAGCAGCGGCGCTTATAAAGCTGGGCGTAGAGATGATTGAACAGCCACTGCCCGACGGCGCCGATCATGCCTTGGGTAATATCACCGCCGCGTGCCCGATATTCGCTGACGAAAGCTGCCACAGCGCAGCGGACATTCCCGCTCTGGCAACGCGCTATGACGGCGTGAATATCAAACTTGATAAAGCCGGCGGGCTGACCGAAGCATTGAAGATTGCTGCTGCTGCGCACGCGCATGATATGCAGTTGATGGTCGGCTGTATGCTATGCACCAGTCTGGGGATTGCGCCTGCGTTTCTAATGGCGCAAATGGCGGATTATGTTGATCTGGACGGGCCAGCTTTGCTCGCGCGCGACCGGGAAGATAACGCGTTCCGCTACGCAGATGGCATTGTCTTCCCGCCCGGATAACCGGTTTAGCTACAGAATTTCAAACATTCCCGCTGCGCCCATGCCGCCGCCGACGCACATGGTGACGACGACATATTTCGCGCCGCGCCGTTTGCCCTCAATCAACGCATGGCCGACGCAGCGTGCGCCTGTCATGCCATAGGGGTGACCGATCGAAATTGATCCGCCGTTGACGTTGAGAATATCGTTATCAATGCCCAGCTTGTCGCGGCAATACAGAACTTGCACCGCGAACGCCTCGTTAAGTTCCCACAGGCCAACTTCGTCCATTTTTACGCCGGTGCGTTCGAGCAGTTTGGGAATAGCGACGACGGGGCCAATGCCCATCTCGTCCGGTTCAGTGCCAGCCACTGCCATGCCGACATAACGGCCGAGCGGGGCGAGCCCCTTCTTCTCGGCAAGTTTGGCCTCCATCAGGATCGATGCCGACGAACCGTCTGACAGCTGCGATGCATTGCCCGCAGTGATCGTCATTTCCGGCCCCATCACGGGTTGAAGCGCCTGTAGATTCTCCAGCGTGGTCGATGGCCGATTGCCTTCGTCTTTGGTCAGTGTGACTTCTTCTTCATGCGTTTCGCCGGTTTCTTTATTTTTCACGATCTTCGTCGTGGTTGTCGGCACAATCTCGTCATCGAACAAGCCCGCATCCTGTGCAGCAGCAGTGCGCTGCTGCGATTGCAGGCTGTATTCATCCATATCTTCGCGGCTGACATTATACCGCTTGGCCACTATTTCGGCCGTTTGCAGCATGGGCATGTATATTCCGCCATGCATCGCGAGCAAAGAAGGATCAGGCTGCACACGCATTTCTTTGGTCTGCACCAGACTGATAGAATCCTGGCCACCTGCGGCTACCACATCCATATTGTCGACGATAATTTGCTTGGCTGCGGTTGCAATGGCCATCATGCCCGATGAACATTGCCGGTCAATGCTCATCCCCGCTACGGTCACGGGCAGCCCGGCACGAAGCGCCACCTGACGCGCGATATTGCCGGCTTGCGTGCCTTGCTGCAACGCGCTGCCCCATAAAACATCGTCAACCTCAGCGCCGTCGATACCGGCGCGTTCGACCGCAGGGGTTAACGAAAGCGCGCCGAGCGTGGCGCCCATCGTGTTGTTGAAAGCGCCGCGATAGGCTTTGCCGATTGGCGTGCGGGCGGTGGATACAATGACTGCATCACGCATAGTAAAATTCCTTGTTCAAATATCGTAAACGCCCGCCTGTTGGCGCGGGACCGGCTTTCTCAAACGAAGGTGAGCAGGATCCATTCGCATATCAGCGCAGGCTTATCCTCGCCTTCAATCTCGACGGTCAGTTCCAGTGTCTGCTGCCACTGACCGGGGCGTTTTTCGTCAAGGCTGAGCAATTTGAAATGACCGCGCACTTTTTTGCCAGCGCGCACTGGCGCGAGAAAGCGTGTCTTGTTGCCGCCGTAATTTACGCCCATTTTGGGGTTCGCGATACGCGGCATATCGCTGTTGTCCGTCATGACAGGCAGCAGTGACAAGGTGAGAAATCCGTGCGCGATCGTGCCGCCAAACGGCGTCATCTTCGCCTTTTCCTCATCAATGTGAATAAACTGGTGATCGCCAGTGGCCTCGGCAAACTGGTTGATCCGTTCCTGCGTGATCTCAATCCATTCGCTTGTTCCGATTGTCTCGCCAACGCGTTTCGCCAATTCCTGCGGTTCTACTCCCGACATGCTCTTTCCTCCTGATTCTCGTTACATTACGGTCAACCTTGCCCGTCGAAAGTCACGCTGACAAGGGTGACGCCGCGTAAAGCAAATACGGTTTATCGGGTTTTGCTAACCGGATCTGGTTCAGGATATGGCATAATCATCGTGCCATCAGGTGCCGAGGTAAAGGTGGTCTGTGTCGGGTAGGCAAATTCGTAACCCTGCGCGCCAAACGCTTCGACGATGGCCAGCCCGATCCGGTGCCGTGCGCCAAACACTGCCGAAAAATCATGCGATGCATCCATATCGAACATCAGTTCAAAATTAAGCGCGCTTTCGCCGAAGCCGATGAAGCCTGATCGGATGAATGTTGCGTCTTCAACCTCGACAATTTTTTGCAGGATCGCCGGGATCTCGCGCGCCTTATCCGCCGGGGTCTGATAAATCACGCCAATGTTGAACACGGTACGGCGATGTGCCAGCCCGGTTACGTTGATGATTTCCTTATCGAGCAGCTGGGTATTTGAAATAATCACTTCCTCACCCGTCAGCGCCCTGATCCGCGTGCTTTTCATCCCGATTTTTTCGACGTAGCCCGTCGTCTGGTCATAGGTAACGATATCGCCGCGTTTGAACGGTTTATCAAAGATGATCGACATGGCGGCAAACAGATCGGAAAATATGCCTTGCGCTGCCAGGCCAATCGCGATCCCGCCCACGCCCAGACCAGCGATAAGCCCGGTTACGTCGACGCCCAGATTATCGAGAATAACAATCGCAGCTATCGCAAAAACAACGAAGCTTACCAGCAGCCGAATCAGCGTCATTGCGTTTTGCAGCGTTTCCTGATTGCTGCCGTCGCCCGCGCGCCTTTCGATAAAGCCCAGAATAATCTCGCGCGCCCATACTGCGGCTTGAATCACCGCAGATACCGTGAAGAGAAACGCGATTATCCGCGCGAGAAAATCGGGCGTATTGGCGGCGGTCGCAACCAGCTGCACCGATACCATGATACGAAAAAAACGGCTGGTTTTGGAAACTGCGCGGGCCAGAATGGCGCGGATACTATTCTGGTCAGGCGCCGTATTTGACCAGCGCAACGCCAGCTTTTTACCCAGCGTCAGAAGCAGAAATATAATCATGCCCGAAACGAGCGCCACGAGCAATTCGAGCTGGTTCGTCGTCAGCCATTCGATGATGCTATCATAATGGCGTTCCAGCTTGGGGCTTAGCTGGTTTCGGGCCAGATCGGAAACTGCGCCTTCATTCGGGGCATTTGCGGCTGTAATCTTCGGAAAAAACATGGCGGCCTTTGATGCAATGGATATGGCGCGTTTGCGGATAGCGCGCTCTATCAGTTGCGCCCTGCTTTGCCAATCACCGTGCCATGGGTATCAGCCGGCACGCGCGGGGCATTATGTCAGTGAAGCAGAAGCTGTGTCAGCAGAAGATGGCTGGCGATTGCGCAACTGTTTGATCGGCCGCCATGCCGCCTCTTTGCGGCGGCGCGCAAGATAGGTATCCAGCCCGATCTGCAATCCGACCAGCATATAGACAAAAGGTTGGAACGCCACGGCCACGAACAGCGAGCCTATCAGAAAGATGATTTGTGCATTTTGCAGCGCGATGGCGAGCGGCGCGACCCATTCTTCGCCTTCGCGGTTTCGCTTTTTATACATGCGCTGGATCATTTCCATACGCCATACACCGCCGACATGGATCGACAGCCAGATAATCAGCCCCGGCCAGCCTTGCTCACCCAGCATTTCAAAATAGCTGGAATGATAGGCACGGCCTTCGTCCTCAATATCTTTTGCACCGCTTTCAATCTCGCCAGTGGCCATGCCATTGTCGTCAATTACCTTGATTTCATATTTGATCTTATTCTGCCGATACGCTTCAAAACCGCCGCCCATCGGGTTCTGCTTCACATATTCCCAGGTCCAGCTCCACACGGCTATACGTGTCGAGGCGCTTTCATCCTGTTCGTAATTTTCAATCGTTTGCATACGTTCGACAAAAGTTTGCGGCAGGAACGGGATCGACATGACGGCGATGGTCGCCGCCACCGCTGCGTAAACGAAACGGTATTTGTTAAATCGCAGCAGCAGCACCGCCATAACGCCAATACACACCAGTCCGGTCCGCGCCTGTGTCCCTATCGGGATCAGCAATGCCGCCAAAGTCAGTGCAGCAGCATAACAATATACGCGCCATTCGGGTTTGAAGATGGTGCCATGTTTTGCCAGCCATAGGATGAGCGGGATGATCGCGATCGCAACGGTCGAGATAATCGAGCCTTCATACAGGCCGCTATTGTTATCGACCAGCAATACCAGCACGCCGTATCCTCCGCCGCCTGCCGCAGTTTTGATGCCGCCGGTAACGATCAGGGTGGATGCGCACAGCACCATGGTCAGCGCCAGCGCCTCGATCCGCAACCGGGTTCGCAACGTGAGCGGCAGGAAAGCTGCAAACACCAGCGCCTTCCAGACCCACGACCATTTTTCCTGTGCAAATATCGGTTCATCGGCGATCGTTGTGGTGTAACCGCAATAGCCAAGCAGCAATAGCACGAGCACCCATCGCGGCGCTATGCGCACATCTTTCTTATCGTCACTCACCAGAAAGCCGAGCACGGCAAGCGCAAATACGATCAGCGAAAGCGGGATCGAATTGAGCATGAAATACGATAGACGCTGGGGCGCGACGATATCAATATACGCGTAAATCAGCGTGAATATGAACGGCCGCTTGAACGCGAGCAGCAGGATCAGGCACAAATAGCCGACGAAGATTAAATCACGCACCGGCTTCGTTCTCCGGCATGTGATGCGCCTGCGCAGGCGAAGATTTCTGTCCCGGCTTCAATCTCGAATAGCCGAAGCCTTCCGGCTCCTTGTCCGGTGTCGGCGGTGCTTCCTGATCCAGATCGTCGCGTTGCAGCAGATACCAGAAGGCGATGGCCAGAAGGCCATGGCTAAGCAATATCGAAAAATTGTCGATCATCGCGGTGGAACTGCTCCGTATAATGGGGCCGGACATGCCGGCGGATAATCCTGCTGTAACCACATTGGGTTGACGTCGCGTTAATCCTTTTCAGGCATTACGGCGGGCATGGAAAAACGCGGCAATATTCTTCATGTGCTGGACCACAGCCTGCCACTTCACAGCGGCTACACATTCCGCACGCGCGCGATCATGAAATCGCAGGCGCGGGCCGGATGGAATGTGGCCGGGCTGACGGGCATTCGGCAATATCAGCATGGTGAAACGCCGGGCAGCAAGGCGCAGGTTGCCGAAGGTCTGCAATTCTACCGCACTTTGGCGAGCGCAGAAGGCTCCACGCCCATGCGCGAATGGCGCGAAGTAAAGGCCTTGAGCGAGGCGATCGTCGCGCTCCACCGCGAATATCCTTTCGATCTGCTGCACGCGCATAGCCCGGCATTGAACGGGCTGGCCGCTGCACGCGCGGCGCAGCAGCTCGGCGTGCCGCTGCTGTATGAAATCCGCGCCTTTTGGGAAGATGCCGCTGTCGGCAACGGAACAGGAAGCGAGGGATCGGTGAAATACCGGCTGATCAAAGCGTTGGAAAATCATGTTATCGCGCAGGCCGATGCCGTCGCCGTAATTTGCGAAGGTTTGCGCGGTGATCTTCTTGCGCGCGGGGTAGCTGCGCAAAAAATTATGGTATCGCCAAACGGTGTGGACCTTGCGCTGTTCGGAAAGGCTGCGCCCTATGATGATGCGCTGGCCCGCGAACTTGGCCTGCAAGGTAAGGACGTGATTGGCTACATCGGCAGTTTCTACGATTATGAAGGGCTCGATGATTTAATTGCCGCCATGGCGCATCTGGATGGGGCTGCTCGCGATGCGCATCTACTGCTCGTCGGTGGCGGGCCGATGGAGGAACAGCTGCGCGCTGCGGCCGCCACATCACCGGCAGCGGACCGAATACATTTTGTTGGTCGCGTTCCGCATGATCAGGTCGAACGCTATTACAGCCTTACCGATATTCTGGCCTATCCGCGTAAAGCGCAGCGGCTTACTGATCTGGTTACCCCGTTGAAGCCGCTGGAGGCGATGGCGCAGGGAAAGCTGGTCGCCGCGTCTGATGTTGGCGGACACCGCGAATTGATTGATGACGGCGTCACTGGCACATTATTTCCTGCTGATGATCCGGCAGGTGCTGCCGCAGCGATCGGCGACATGTTTGCCGCACGGGAAAGCTGGAACAAACGCCGCGATGATGCCCGCGCTTTCGTTCAGAATGAACGTAGCTGGGATGCAAATATTCAGCGTTACGATCCTGTTTACCATTTGCTGTTAGGAAAAGGTGGAATTGCCAAAGCGGCTTAAAATCCGCGCGGCGCAACACAGGAAAGCCAGGCTCATGGGAATTTCTCTCCCGCATGATAGAAACAAGAAAACTATGTTTCTCGCAATCGGTGCCAGCGTTATAGCTGGCGCTGCTACCATGTTCATCCCGACGTCGGTGCTGGAAGGCATCACCGGGGCGACCGGATTGTCCGAAATTATCCCCGCCACCGCGGCGCCATTGGGCGACAAGGCCCGCGCCATGATTGCATTTGGCGCAGGCGCGGTAACATTGGCCGTAATGGCGCTATGGCTGTTTGGACGGGATGAGGCTGATGACAGCGATTATTCCTTCCCCGCAGAACAAAAAACCACACAGGAAGACAGCGGCATGATTGATAGCAACAAGCTGACCGCGATCAAGGATCGCATCGTAAACTTTAACCTGCCGAAAATGCCGTGGACCAAAGCGGATAACGATGTCCGCGATCTTGAGGATTTACCGCGGGTTCGCATGGCCGATCAACATCCCGATGCGCCGCCGCGCCATCCGCTGTCAGTTACCAGCGAAATGCCGTCGGAAAAGCCGTCACGCGCGCAGCCATTAGGCAAAGCGGCATCCGAGCCCGAAATTCGGCGGGATCCCGCTCCGCAACCGGCGGCTCCGCAACCTGATATGCCGCAAGCTAATATACCGGAGGCCGCGATCCCGCAGGATACTGCACCGAAGGTGACCATACCAGCGCCAGCTACCCGCGCGCCAGATAGCATGCCGGAACAGCCGGTAAGCGAATCGCGCGGGCCTGCAACGCCGCAGCCGATCGAACCGGAAGCACCGAAGATATCATCTCCGCAGCTTGGCGATATGATCGGCCAGCTGGAAGCCGCAATGGAAAACCGGCAGCAGCAGCTTGCCCAGCTCGAAATGGTATCGAACCAATTGAAAGCGGACAAACAGGTTGCCGCGCAAATGGCCGCTGATGATCGCCCCGCGATTGCCAAGGGCATTGCTACGGCAGCCAAATCGCCATCGCAAATGCGCCCGGTGCTGGAAGAGGTAAAGCCTGCTGTCACGCAGGATGCCGAGGTTGACAGCGCGCTGAATGCTGCGCTGGAAACGCTGCAGCGTATGAACGCCCAGTCACGCTGACTTTTTTCTAAGCGGGCTTTCAGTCTGCTATCAGCAACGCCATAAAATTTAGCGTGTCGCGGTTGTCCGATGCGTCGGCATCGTCTGCGGCAAGCGCCGCAATCTCTGCCACGATATATCCCGGCAGCGCAAATTCAGCAGCGTTTAGCTCGCGAGCTATATCCTCACCCGATCCGCGGTGTAGCCGCTGCGCCAGCTCGAAACGAACTTGCAGCCCGCATATCCCTGCGGAAAACCAGCCGCGTGCTGAATGGTTTTGCAGCGGCACAGGGGCGAGCTTATCCGCCACCTGTTTGATAAATGCAGCATGCGCCGCATTGTCCTTCATTTATTCAGTTCCCGGCTGCGAACCAAAACGGCGTGTTTTTTTGCCGCTTGATAACCAGAAATAAAGCCTGATATCCGATTGCCCAGCTGCAACCCGATTTGCCGCCCGGCACGCATATCGAGAACCAGCCGGGGATCCCCGGCGGCCAGCCTGCCGAATTTCGTCGCCGCCATTTCATATTCTTCCAAAAAGCCTTCGATCTGGAGATTTATCTGCATTGTGTTGTGCCTCCGATTGGTATTTGACGTTTGCGACTCATTGGAACATATGTAGAACGCTATGCGAGGAAATTGCCAATCTGTCTAGGATAATTCCTATCATTTCGGAGCGGATTATGACGGAAGCACGACCCAGAGATGTTCTTGAACAGCTGATAGCGCAGCACGGCGATGACTATACGAGCCTCTCGAAACTCGTTGGCCGTAACGCTGCCTATATTCAGCAATTCATCAAACGCGGCACCCCGCGCGCTTTGCCAGAGCGTGAGCGCGGTATTCTGGCGCGGTATTACGGAATTGACGAGGCGCTGCTTGGCGCGCCGCAATCGCGCGCCGTTGCGGCGGCCGTGAAAATGATTCCCCAACTGGCAGCAGAGGCGTCTGCCGGGGCAGGGTCGCTGGATGCGGATGATTCGCTGACTGGCAAAATCGGTTTTGCTCCGAAATGGCTAAAGAATTTGGTCAGTGATCCGGAAAATTTATCGATGATCAATGTGCGCGGGGAATCCATGGCGCCCACATTAAATGATGGCGATGATATTCTGGTCGATCGAAACGGGGCTGCGTTGCGTTTGCGCGATGGCATATATGTGCTGCGTCTTGATGATACATTGATGGTCAAGCGATTGGCGCTTGGTCCCTCCGGACAGATATCGATCCTGTCCGATAATCCCGATTGGCCCGATTGGACCGATATAGATGCGCAGGATTTGCAGGTCGTGGGGCGGGTGGTGTGGGTCGGCCGCAAGCTGTAACCGGCGACCTGGCGGGTGCGGGGTTGCATTGCGTCAGTGCGCTTGCCACATTGCCAATCATGAGCAATGTCGAAACGCCCCAGCCGCTGAAAGCAGCGATGATCCCGGTCACGTCTTTTCAGCAGAATTGCACCTTATTCTGGTGCACCCAAACGATGCAGGCCGCGCTCGTTGATCCCGGCGGCGATTTGCCGAAGTTAAAAGCTGCAATCGCTGATGCCGGCGTTACTCTTGAAAAAATACTCATAACGCATGGCCATATGGATCATTGCGGGCAGGCGGGAATATTGGCGAAAGAGGCCGGTGTGCCGATCGAAGGGCCACAGGAAGAAGACCGTTTCTGGATAGACCGGCTGGGCGAGGACGGCGAACGCTTCGGCATGGTTGGCGAAGTGTTTGAGCCCGACCGCTGGCTGAATGATGGCGATCAGGTGACCGTCGGCAATCTCACGCTTGATGTGATCCATTGCCCCGGCCACACGCCCGGCCATGTCGTGTTTCATCATGCGCCGTCGAAGCTGGCGATTGTCGGCGATGTAATATTTCAAGGTTCGATTGGCCGCACCGATTTTCCGCGCGGCAATCATCAACATCTGATCGACGCAATTACGCAGAAGCTATGGCCGCTCGGTGATGACGTAACCTTCATTCCCGGTCATGGGCAGCCCAGCCAGTTCGGCCATGAACGCCGCCATAACGCCTATGTCGCCGATGACGTGTTGGCAGCGCGCGGGTAAGCCGCGTTACAGGATCTGCGCGTAAACCAGCCAGATTGCGGTTCCCGCCAACGCCAGCTGCACCAGCATAGTCAGCAAGGTGCCGATCATCCGGCCTTTTTCCAGCGAACCGCCATCCATGCCAAAGCCATGCGCAACCCGGCCAATGACATAACCAATTCCCAGCACCCATAGCCATCCCACATTGCTGCCTGAATATTCCAGCGCGCCCAGCAGGATCAGCACCAGCGGCGCGCTTTCGATAAAGTTGGAATGCGCGCGCATCCGGCGGATCACAAATTCATTGCCGCCATCGCCTACGCTAACCTTCTCTGCCATCCGCGCCTTACCACAGCGCATCATCAGCCAGATGTTAAGCAGCACCAGACCGGCACCGATTGTCAAAGTAATTGTCATGCAAATTTCCCTTTTTAGCGCCGCGTATGTTGGCTGCAGCTATACGGGTTTATGCGGGCTTGCAATGGGCCAGAATATGGCTATACGCGCTGCTCACCCGAAATGTGATGGGGCACTCAAGGCGATTCTGGCAAGCATTGCCAAGTCTGCTGATTTGGCCTATCGCCCGGTTCGATATTTCAATTTGTATAAGCAGGTGCCAAAATGGCTGTTCCTAAAAGAAAAACCACTCCATCCAAACGTGGCATGCGCCGCAGCCATGACGCGTTGAAGCCAGCTGCGTTTCAGGAATGCCCGAATTGCGGCGAACTGAAACGACCGCATCATTTGTGTGATGCCTGCGGTTTCTATAATGGACGCGAAGTGCTGTCAGTCGTCTGATAGACGCGTAATACTCGGCCAATCGGGAGAGCAGCAGCATGACAATGAAACCGCTTATCGCAATTGACGCGATGGGCGGGGATGAAGGCGTGCGCGTGATGATGGAAGGCGCAGCATTGGCGCGCCACCGGCATGAACGTTTCAAATTCCTTATGGTTGGCGATCAAGCCCAGATAAAAACCGCATTGGATACGCACCCCAATCTGCGCGGTGCATCGGAAATCCTGCATGCTGACAGCGTGGTATCGGGCGACGACAAACCATCGCGTGAGGCGCTGCGCAGTGCGCGAAAATCATCAATGGGCCTTGCCATAAATGCTGTAAAAGAAGGCAATGCAAGTGCTGCTGTCAGCGCGGGCAATACTGGGATGTTGATGGCGACGGCAAAGCTGGCGTTGCGCACAATGGCAGGGATTGATCGCCCGGCACTCGCGGCCTTGCTACCAACATTGCGCGACACTGATGTTGTCATGCTTGATCTGGGCGCGAATACCGAATGTAATGCACGAAATCTGGTGCAGTTCGCGGTAATGGGTGCGGCGTATTCGCGAATTATCAACGGATTTGAAAGGCCGAAGGTGCAATTGCTGAACATCGGCACCGAAGAACAGAAAGGCACCGAAAGCCTGCGCGATGCAGCGCAGTATCTGCGTGATGCGTCCGCACTGCCGCTGGATTTCGATGGTTTCGTGGAAGCGGATAAAATCAATCGCGGCCATGCCGAAGTCGTGGTCTGCGACGGATTCAGCGGGAATATCGCGCTGAAAGCCATCGAGGGCACAGCGCGGTTTGTGACCGATTTGCTGCGTTCGGCCTTTACCAGCTCGCTGCGGTCGAAGATCGGATTTCTTGTGTCACGTCCGGCCACCCAGCTGCTGCGCGATCATCTTGATCCAAACAATCATAACGGCGCGGTGTTTTTAGGGCTGAACGGTGTGGTGGTGAAAAGCCATGGCAGCGCCGATGCAAAGGGCGTGGCCAATTCGGTGCAAGTGGCGGCCAGGCTGGTTGAAGAAGATATTACCGCGCGTATTCGCGGCGATCTTTCACAGATTGATAACGGGCAAATGGATACCAGAACATGAAGCATGCGTTGCGCGCCGTAATCAAAGGAACCGGCTCCGCTTTGCCGCGCACCCGCGTATCCAACGCGGAACTGGCTGAACGCGTCGATACATCCGACGATTGGATTACCGAACGAACGGGCATCAAATTCCGCCATATTGCAGAGGATGACGAAACCACTGCCACATTGGGCGCAGCGGCTGCGAAGGCGGCGCTTGATGCTGCGGATATGACAGCGGAAGATATCGATTTGATCATCGTGGCAACGGCCACGCCTGATCAGACTTTTCCGGCTACCGCTACCAAAGTGCAACATATTCTTGGCGTATATGGCGGCGTGGCGTTTGACGTGGCGGCGGTATGCTCTGGCTTCCTCTATGCGTTTTCAGTTGCGGAAAGCATGATCCGTGCCGGTTCGGCCAACAACGCGTTGGTAATCGGCGCTGAAACGTTCAGCCGTATCCTCGATTGGGAAGATCGTGCGACCTGCGTTCTATTTGGCGATGGGGCAGGCGCCGTCATACTGTCAGGAGAAGAAGGCAGCGCGCGCGGCGTGATTGCGACGCAGCTGCACGCCGACGGACGGCACAATCAGATGTTGTATGTCGATGGCGGGCCATCGACGACTGGCACGGTCGGCAAATTGCGGATGAGCGGACGCGAAGTTTTTCGCCACGCCGTCGGTAATTTAACCAGTGTTTTGAAAGAGGTATTGGAAAAAGCCGATGTCGATTCGAGCGATGTCGACTGGGTTGTACCGCATCAGGCAAATCAACGGATCATCGATGCTACCGCAAAAAGGCTGAAGCTGCCTGCGGACAAGGTGATTGTGACGATTGACCAGCACGCCAATACGTCTGCGGCTTCTGTGCCGTTGGCTCTCGACGTGGCTGTTCGTGACGGCCGCATTAAAACCGGCGATATGGTGATGCTGGAGGCGATGGGCGGTGGCTTTACATGGGGTGCATCGCTGGTTAAAATGTAAAAAGAAATTTCGAAAAATTGAGAATTTACAAAGCCGTCATTCCTGCATATAAGAAACACATTGAACGTTGACCCTTATTTCTGGAAATCACCATGGCTGATAGCAGCACACTCACACGCGCGGATCTCGCGGATCTTATTAACCGGCAAATCGGCTTGTCCCGGCCGGAATCTTCGGCAATGATTGAATCGTTGCTGGGCCACATTACAAACGCACTTATCGGCGGCGAGAATGTGAAAATTTCGGGTTTCGGAACATTTGTTTTGCGCGACAAAGGCGAACGGATCGGTCGTAACCCAAAAACCGGCGTCGAAGTGCCGATTACGCCGCGGCGCGTGCTCACATTTCGGGCCAATCAAGGGATGCGAGAGCGCGTAAAGTAAGTTTGCCGCTCTTTGGTAAATATATTCGGTTATGATCTGAGGGGATTGATAACATGGAAAAATCTGAAGATGCGTTTCGCACGATTGGCGAGATGTCTAGAGAACTCGGCGTAAAAACGCATATCTTGCGGTACTGGGAAGAACAGTTTCCTACGCTCAATCCGTTAAAGCGGGCAGGCGGGCGCCGCCATTACCGGCGCGAAGATGTGGCACTGTTGAAGCATATCAATCACCTGCTGAATGAAGAGGGCTACACGATTAAAGGGGCGGTCAAGGCCCTGAATAATGGCGGCACCAAAAACGGCAGCGATGCGGGACGTGGGTACAGCGGTAGTGGCGGCGTCGCCGGGGAACGCGGTCATGCGACCGAATCTGCCCCCGCGAAAGTTCACAATGACACTGAAGTGACAGGAATCGATGCGGGTGAATTGCGCGTATTACGTGCGCGTTTGGCCACTGCTTTATCGGCGGCCTGATCAAACTTCGTAATTTGTCTTAAGTTTTGCTGCGTCCTGGATACAAGGGCTATACGCGATCCGGCCCAAGTGACGGATCCAGATCGCGCGGACGTTTGAAATGCGTTAATGTGCCCGTGTCTGGTGCCACATCATCCCAGCTATCAATATCCAGACATATCTGGGCGTAGGTGCCGGTAGGATATTTTTCATATAGTTGCTGCACCAAAGGATCGTCAGTCTTGCGTGCCAGTTCGCATGCTGCGTCTTCCAATGTCGGATTATGGCCAATGATGAGCATGTGATCGGCATCGGAGCTGCATTCGCGCAGCACTTCATACAAGGTGGCGGTTGCAGCCAGATATAGTTTGCGGTCCCATTCGGCGCCAAGAGCGCCGCCGTAACCAGCTTCGATATTGGCAATCGTTTCTTTCACCCGCACTGCCGGGCTGGCGATGACATGATCAAAGCGCAGGCCTTCGCGTGCCAACCAGCGGCCCATGATTTCGGCTGCCTTCTTGCCCTTGTCGTTTAACGGGCGATCAAAATCTGTCGGCACGGAATCATCCCAGCTGGATTTGGCATGGCGCAGCAGGCTGAGTGTCTTGGTCAAATCAGGGGGCCTTCCTCGGGCATTTCGCTGGCTACCCTCTGCCCGATATTTTCCGCAGATGAAAGGCCAGAACGCACCGATTGCACAGCTTCGTCCAAAGTCACGCGCCGCACCGGCGTTCCATCCGGAAAAGCGGACAGCAACCGTGACGGCATGGCGGCGGACAGCAACACGAAGCGTCCGCTGTCCTGCCTGCTACGGATCAGCCGCCCGAACGCTTGAGCCAGCCGGGCGCGAATAATCCGATCATCATAATCGTTGCTGCTGCCATCGGCCTGGTTGGCCGCCAGCCGCCGTGCGCGGTGCAGTATATCCGGGCGCGGCCACGGCACCTGCTCCATGATTACCAGCCGAAGCGACTGGCCCTGCACATCCATGCCATCGCGCAGCGCATCGGTGCCCAGCAGGCTGGACCGCGGATCATCGCGGAAGATATCGACTAGTGTGCCGGTATCAATCGGATCGACATGCTGCGCGTATAACGGCAATCCATCGCGGGCCAGCCGGTCGGCAATGCGCGAATGCACGCTTCGCAGGCGGCGGATCGCGGTAAAAAGGCCCAGCGCGCCGCCGTGGCTGGCAGATATCAGCTTTGCATATGCCCCTGCCAGCGCAGCCAGATCGCCCCGTTTCACATCGGTGACAATCAACACTTCGGATTGGGTGGCATAGTCAAAGGGGCTTTGCGCTGAAAATTCGGTTGGCTGGTTCAACAAATGCACGCCGCCTGTCCGGGCCTGCGCATTGGCCCAATCGCCGCCGCTGCGCAATGTGGCCGATGTTGCAATCACGCCGTGCGCAGGCTTTAGAACGATGTCGGCTACAGGCTTCATGGGATCGAGCCACCGGCGGTGCATGCCGATATCATATTCGCGCCCCTCATACCGATCAACCGCCAGCCAGTCGACAAAATCCGGATTGCCCGGCCCCGCAGCACGCGCCAGCATAGCGATCCATGCGCGCAGCAGATCGATACGCCAATCGAGGCTCGCCATCGCCCCTTCGGCCCGCGCACGCGCCGCTCCGTCGAGCCAGTCTGGCGGATCGGCAATCAATGCCTCCAGCCTGCGGCCCAGCACCGTCAGTGGTTTAGCTATCGCTTCGAATGCGGCGCTGCACCGTGCGGCGGCGTCAACCAACGCCGGATCGGGGCTCGCCAATTCGGTTTCCAGACCGTAGCCCGCATCGGCAGAATTGCTTTCATCGCGCGCGAATACCATCGTGCGGACAGCGCCGAGCAATTGTTCCACCGGGCCAGCGGACGCATGTTCATTTACGCGCGCGAGCCATCCGTCCGAAGGCAGGGCAGCAGCTGCGTCCAGCGCGGCCTCGATAGCAGCGCCGCCTTCCTCGTCATAGCTGGCAACATCGGAAAGCCGCGCCGCCAGCCCGCGCCGCCGCCCGCGCGATTTGCCCTCCGGCCCGACAATCCAGCGGCGCAGTTCAATTGTCTCCTGGCCCGTCAACGCGGCTGCGAACATCGAATCTGCGGCATCAAACAGATGATGGCCCTCGTCGAAAATAATGCGCGTTGGCCGTCCGCCTTCCTCTCGCCCGCGGGCTGCATTCACCATCATCAACGCATGATTTGCAATGACGATATTCGCTTTGGCAGATGCGCGCACCGAATGTTCGATAAAGCATTTACGGTAATGCGCGCAGCCTGCATACACGCATTCGCCGCGCCGATCGGTTAGCGCCGCAGGGCCATCGCGGCGAAACAGCGTGGTGAGCCAGCCGGGCAGATCGCCGCCGATCATATCGCCGTCCGAAGTATAAGCGGCCCAGCGCGCAACAAGCTGCGCCAATATCGCCGCACGTCCAGCAAAGCCGCCCTGCAATGCGTCTTCCAGATTGAGCAGGCACAGATAATTCTCGCGCCCCTTTCGCACCGCAACCTTTTCGCGAAATACGCGGTCGTCAGGATAGATGCGTTTTGTCTCGCGCACCATCTGCCGCTGCAGTGCCTTGGTATATGTCGATATCCACACCGCGCCATCGGCACGCTCGCTCCATAAGGATGCAGGGGCCAGATAGCCCAGCGTCTTGCCGATCCCCGTTCCCGCCTCAGCCAGCAGCATATTGGGTTCGTCACGGCGCGCGCGCGGGGCAAACGCCATTCCGGCGGCTTCTGCAAATTTGCGCTGGCCATCGCGAATTTCAGCGCCTTCGCCGGTCAATTCGTGCAGCCGTTCGGTTATGTGGGTTATCGGCAGATCAATGACTTTGGGCTGTGTGCGCTTTTCGGTTTCTTCCCATTCGGGCAATCTGGAAAACAGCCATTTGTCCGCGCGCTCCGGCTTTGGCAGATGTTCCGACACGCTGTTCGCCCATGGCCAGCGCAATCGCATCAATGCCTGTGCTGAGTTCCATGCGCCTTCACGCTGCGGCCAATCGCTATCGTCCAGCGATGAAAGCAGTTTCTGGGCGGCGGCCAGATATAGGCGCGGCACCTCGGCACCGTCGCCGCTTTGAAACGACTGCGCAATATCCAAAACATCGGCCAGCCCTTTTGGCGTGGGCACCATAAATTGCGCCGGATGGACAAATGCAAACAGCTCCAGCAAATCCAGCCCGTTCAGATCGGGATAGCCGAGCCGTTGCGCCACCAGCGGGGCATTCAGCATTATCACCGGCGTTTCCGCGGCGAGAGATACAGCATCGCCTTTGCTCACGCTGCGCACGTCGCCTGCCGGAGACGCGATCCAGATGCCGGCATGGCTTGCATGGAGCGCAGGAAAGTTTAGGGAAACTGGCACCTGATCAGACATAATCGAATCAGGAACGAAAAGGAAACATCAAAGTGAGCGAATTTTTGGCAGCGGCGAAGCAGAATAAGGCATGGCCTTTTGAAGAAGCGCGCCGTTTGCTCAAACGGGTGAAGGATCGCGGCAATGACCGGCCCGTGTTGTTCGAGACCGGTTATGGCCCGTCCGGCCTGCCGCATATCGGCACGTTTAATGAGGTGTTGCGCACCACGATGGTGCGGCGCGCGTTTGAAACGCTGACAGGCGGGGAAATACCGACGCGGCTGGTAGCTTTCAGCGACGATATGGACGGGCTTCGCAAAGTTCCTGATAATGTGCCTCAGCCTGAAATGCTGACCGAAGATCTGAACAAGCCGCTGAGCAAGGTGCGCGATCCGTTTGGAACGCATGACAGCTTTGGAGCGCATAACAACGCGATGCTGCGCGAATTTCTGGACCGGTTCGATTTCGACTATGAATTTGTCAGCGCGACCGAACGCTATCATAGCGGCGCGTTTGACGATGCGCTGAAAAACGTGCTGCGGCGCAATCAGGACATTCTCGATATAATGCTGCCGACATTGCGCGAGGAACGGCGGCAGACCTATTCGCCGGTGCTGCCGATTTCGCCAAGCTCTGGCGAGGTATTGCAGGTTCCTGTCGAGGTAATCGATGCCGAAGCCGGGATGGTCGCGTTTGAAGATGCGGGCAATCGCATCGAACATTGTGTTCTGTCGGGCGGCGCAAAGCTGCAATGGAAGGTCGATTGGGCCATGCGCTGGGTGGCGCAGGGCGTGGATTACGAAATGTATGGCAAGGATCTTACCGATAGCGGTGTGCAGTCCGGAAAAATCGCAAAGGCGCTGGGCGGACGCAAGCCGGAGGGGCTGATTTACGAGATGTTTCTCGATGAAAAAGGCGAGAAAATCTCGAAATCGAAAGGCAACGGGCTGACGCTTGAGCAATGGCTGGATTATGGCAGTGAGGAGAGCCTGGCCTTTTATGCATATCGTGAACCGAAAGCTGCCAAGCAACTGCATATTGGAGTGATCCCCAAGGCGGTCGACGAATATTTCCAGATGCGCGGAAATTATCCTGCGCAAAAGCCCGACAAGAAACTCGGCAATCCGGTGCATCATGTTCATGCCGCGCGCGCAGAGGATGTGCCGACCGATGTGCTGCCGATTACCTATGGACTGTTGCTAAATCTTGTCGGTGTTATGGGCGCCGATGTGACGAAGGATCAGATTTGGGGTTATCTGGGCAATTACGTTGATGGTGCGGATGCTGCTGCCTATCCCGAATTGGACGGATTGATCGACAACGCAATGGCCTACACGCGCGATTTTGTGGCCCCGACATTAAACCGGCGCGCGCCGACCGGCACCGAGGCGGATGCGTTGAAGCAATTGGATACCGAATTGGCCGCGCTGTCCGAAGATGCAGCGGCAGAAGACATTCAAACGATAGTCTACACCATTGGTAAGGATGAAGCCTACGGGTTCGGAAATCTGCGCGACTGGTTTCGCGCTTTGTACGAAACGCTGTTGGGATCAAGCGATGGTCCGCGCATGGGCAGCTTCATCGCGCTATACGGGATAGATAACACCCGCGCTTTGATCGCGGATGCCCTGGCGGATGATTGAACCGGCATTGCCGTAGCGTTGGAACTGTTTGGCAAAAAAAAGGCGGCAGGAAAGCCCCGCCGCCTTTTCATCCGTAATCAGATGGCTGTTTCGCCAATCGGAATCGTTATTCCCGTGTGTCGCCGCTCGCGCTTTCTTTCGCCAGCTCGACTTCAGCCGGTTTGCGATCTTCAAATTTCTCGCCCATTTTTTTGGCCTGTTCGTGGGTAAGTTCCTCTTTGGCTTCGGGGAACATATCTTCTTCTTCCTCATCGATATGATGTTCATACCGGTGACGCATTTCCTTGAATTTCGATAGCCAGGCGGAACCGGACATATCCATTTCCTGAAGCTCACCAAGAAAATCGTCAATTTCCTTATGTTCGGCCACGCTGTGACGGCCCTCATCCTGAAGATCCGGGTCTTTCAGCATCGTGCCATAAAGCGATTGTTCCTCCGCATTGGCATGCGCGGTCACTTCTGTGCGGAACTGTTCAAACAATGTCCGTCGGTCTTCGCTATCGCCGGACGTGTTCGATATTTTTTCCAGCAGGTCACGGTGTTTCTCGTGGTCTTCTTTAAGAAGTTTGAAAATCGTTGTCATGGGATCGAACCTTTCTGTCTCGTCACATTATCTTTCCCTAACTACGCGCCGCGCCCCGAACGGTTCCGATTGTCTCGCCGGTCAGCTCATCGCCTCGGCCAGCCGCACCATGAATTGCGCGCCGCGTTGCATTTGATCCACGGCCACATATTCATTCGGCTGATGCGCTTGCTCAATCGATCCGGGGCCGCAAATAATCGTCGGAAAGCCTGCCTGCTGAAACTGCCCGGCCTCCGCTGCATAGGAAACCTGCCCCGCCGGTGCATTGTCGCCAGCGATACTGCGCACGAATTTTTCGGCATCGCTATCGGCCTGCGGATGCAGCGGCGGGGCATTTGCCAGCTCCCTGATAACTGCGCCGGTATCTGGAAATGCTGCCTTCATGTCGCTGTCCAGCGCGGTGATATGCGCCTTGAAATCGGCGAGAATGTCGCTGGCATCTTCACCCGGCGGGCAGCGCAGATCGAAGACAAAGCGGCAATGGCGCGCGAGTATATTGGCCGCTGTGCCGCCTTCCATCATGCCGATTGTCAAAGTCGCGTGCGGCGGATCAAACCCGTTTCGGGCATCGCCGCGCGCATATAACTCGCGTGATATATCCGCCAGCATATGCATCAATTCAATCGCCACCATATTGGCAGACAGGCCGATATGCGGCAGGCTGGAATGCGCCTCATGCCCGAACACCTCAACCTCGTGAACGGCGATCCCTTTGTGGCCGTTGACGATTTTCATCAGTGTAGGTTCGCCCACAATGGCGAGCCGCGGTGCCGGCAATTTGTCGGCAATCTGCGCAATCATGGCAGGCGCGCCCAGGCAGCCGATCTCCTCATCATAGCTGATCGCGAGATGCACGGGCCTTGCGCCCTTAGCAAAGATCGGAACAGCGGCGAGCGCCAGCGCGATGAAGCCCTTCATATCGCACGTTCCGCGCCCATGGAGAAGATCGCGGCGCTGCGTTAATTGCCACGGATCACTGGCCCAATCCTGACCGTCCACTGGCACAACATCACTATGCCCTGAAAGGATCACACCACCAGATATGGCAGGCCCGGCCGTGGCATACAGATTGGCCTTGGTCGCGTCGGCGTTCGGAATGCGGTGCGCAGATATAGCGTATTGCGCCAGATAACGCTCTATCCATTCGATCATTGCCAGATTGCTGCCGCGCGACGTGGTATCGAATGCGATCAGTGTTTCCAGAATTTCGAGCGATTTGGCGTAGATTAACTGCTGCATCGCTATCCCATAGGCTTATTTTGCGGGGAGAAAAAGCAGGCTTTCCTGCGCGGCATCGCCGGTCCATCTTACGGAAGGGCTCCACATGTCATACGCTCCGTTCAGCTCATAGATATTTTCATAACCATAACCATAAAGATTGATGAAAGTGGGGATATTCAGCGCCAGCGGCACACGCTTCAACAGCACTGGATTGATATTGTTGGTGAAGTTATTGTTGCAGTAAATCAATATCCTGCGTGATTTGTCGGTGCCCAAAAATTTGGCCAGCTTTTCATCGGTGAAATCGGAAAATGGCAGATTGACCGCGCCCTCGATATGCCCCCGTGCAAAAGCATTGGCCGATCTGGTATCAAGAATGACCGTGTCATCTTGGGCCCGGTATCCATTGAACTGCTTTAGATTCACGAGCCGCTTTTGACGGTATTCGCGCAGATTTTCGGTCAGTAAAGCGAAACCGTTATAGTCAATTTGCGGGCTGACAGTCAGGGCAGGCGCCGGTTCTGCATCGACTTGCGGCTGAGCCTTGGCCTGCGCCAGAACAGGCGCGGCAAGTGTAGCGGCCAGCGTCACCCATAACATTCTCATAAATCCCTCCATCAATCATCGGCAATCGACTTTGGCGGTTGAATGCACGGTTAATGGCTATCCCTTAGGCATCAGTCCAGCCCGCGGGACGTAACTTGCGCTGGTGATCTTCAAATTCATTATCGTCCGCATCAAGACCGCGCCAGTATAGCTTCCCGACCGCCTGCGGTTTCGTAATATCATCCTGATTGCGCAGTTTCGCAAATTTGTGAATTTGGCGGTTTTCATCCGCCAGCGTTTCAGGCGCGAAATAATCCTTACCGTGGCCAATCGAAAAATCATCCACAAAGTAACGCGGGATCGGGATCAGGCCGCTGATGATATCGCCTTTATTCACCTTTACGCGCACGCCCGGTTTCACGATTTTAAGGTTGAAGGTAAAGTCCCGCCGAAGATTGTCTGTTTCCACAACGGCGAACAGATTGGACAGGTTGGGCAGGAAATAATTCGGCGGATCGAGCACCATCATATTGATGCCCGGCGCGGTTCGGAAACTGAAACGGTTCTGCACCGTTATGATCCCGTTGCCGAAATGTGATGACACCGTCTGCAATCCTTCTGAGGGCGGCGCATCATGGATTTGGACGCGCGTGTCATCGGAATGCGGCCCGCCATTCCATCTCGCGCTCCACGTCACCATGCTTTTAAGGACAAATCCGTATTGATTGCCTATCACCACCGGCAGGCAATGCACGGCATGAACGCCGAGGGAATCGCGTTGACCTTCGCCGCGCAAGGGCAGCACCATCTCATCGATATAGGGTTCATATTCGGGGCGCTCCGATACGCAGATAATCTTATTATGCGGGATCATTTCCTCGCCAGTGTTAATCATCTGCTGCGCTCCCAAATCAATGTTGCGTCTATAGGCGTCGGCCATTGCCGGGGCAATGACGAAGCGAACAGTTCAGCATTGGATGTTCGGCAAACAAAAAGGCCCGAGCATAAGCCCGGGCCCCGTCGTTCTGGTGAAAAGGAGGAATTACCAGAAGAAATTATGGATCACGTCAACCGTGCGTCCGCTGCGAATATCGACGAGCAGCACGTCATCATAATAGCGGATCCAGCGATAAGGGCCATATGCCGCCGGCAGCCTATACCGCCATGGATCGTTGATCCAATACCGCGATCCGAAGAAAGCCGAGCCTAAGCTGAACCCGATGAAGGGGCGGCGATAGTGGTAGCTACGGTATGGCGAGTAATAGCGGCCAATCCGGTAGGTGCTACGATACCGATCCCGGTGCCCGCGCCAGTTATAGCGGCGGTTGTTGCGCCAGCTGCGGTTCCAGTCGCGGTTTGATTGGCGATAACGGCGGTCAAGCCTGCCATCGCGGTTCCGATCAAAACGCCGGTCAACTACACCATTGCGGTTGCGATCATACCGGCGGTCAACGCGGCCATCGCGGTTGCGATCCCAGCGGCGATCAATCCGTCCGTTACCATTCCGGTCATACACACCGCCGCGCCTGTTGATGCCGCGATCCCGCGTTGCATTGCGGTTGCGCGCCACGCTACGGTTACGGTTCACGCCGCGATTGCGATTGGCTTGCCGATCCCGGTTTACAGCGCGTTCAATGCGCTGGCCGGTTCTGGTGCGCGCGCGATATTCCCCATTGCCGCGGCGTTCAGCACGATTGGCTTGACGCGTGGCTCTGTTCGCTTGCCGCGTGGCACGATCTGCCTGACGGTCAGCGCGGTTGGCTTGCCGATTTGCGCGGCGTGCTTCGCGGTTTGCGTTTGTGGCCCGTGCAGCCCGATTTCCGCGAGCTTGCTGGTTGGACCGATTGGCTCTGCGTGCCTGCCTGTCGCCCCGGCGGGTATCTCGCTGAAACGCGGCGGAAGGCGCCAGTGCTGCGGCCGGCGCAGCAATGTTCGAAGTGCCGGAGCTAACAGTGGCCGCAGGCGCAGCAAACGCCTCGGCAGCATCGGCTTTTGCGGGAACCAGGAAAGTCGCAGCGAGCAATCCGGCAATGAATAATCTGTTCGTCATGGGTAAACCCCTAAGTCAAATACGCGCCGGGCATCAGCACGTCTCTCTATGCTCAATGGTATATCGGCAATGATCTGACACTATGCTGAACAATGCGTAAATATTCAGGAAAGGAGCTATTTTTATGAACGAACGCAATTTCGGACCTGTGATTGCCGTGATGCGGGTGTGGCCAACTATTCCGTTGGCAACTGCGCAGCTCCGTCGCGGGCCAGCCACTCTTCAAGCCACTTGATCGTATAATCACCGTTCAGGAAATCCGGATCGTCGAGCAAATCCTGATGCAAGGGAATGGTCGTCTTCATACCCTCGATAACAAATTCATCCAAGGCACGGCGCAAACGCATCAGGCATCCTTCGCGCGTCTTGCCGTATACGATCAGTTTGGCGATCATGCTGTCATAATTAGGCGGCACTTTATAGCCGTGATACAGCCCGCTATCGACGCGCACAAACAGGCCGCCGGGCGGATGATACCAGGTGACTGTGCCGGGCGACGGCATAAATGTTTTGGGATCTTCGGCATTGATCCGGCATTCGACTGCATGGCCTTCAAAGCGGATCTCATCCTGCGTTACCGATAGCGGTTTGCCCTCGGCCACGCGGATCTGTTCGCGCACCAGATCCATGCCGGTGATCATCTCTGTCACCGGATGTTCGACCTGCAACCGCGTGTTCATCTCGATGAAATAAAATTCGCCATTTTCCCACAGAAATTCGATGGTGCCCGCGCCGCGATAGCCCATATCGGCCATTGCGGTTGAGCAGATTTCGCCCATCCGGCTGCGTTCTTCGTCGGAGAGAACGGGCGACGGTGCTTCTTCAAGAACCTTTTGATGACGGCGCTGCAACGAACAATCGCGCTCACCCAGATGGATGGCGTTGCCTTTGCCGTCACCAAACACCTGAAATTCGATATGGCGCGGATTGCCGAGATATTTTTCGAGATAAACAGTCGCGTCGCCGAATGCAGCCTTGGCCTCGGTGCCTGCCTGCTTCATCTGTGATTCCAGCTGGGCTTCGGTCTCGACGACTTTCATGCCGCGTCCGCCGCCGCCCGATGCCGCTTTGATAATAACCGGATAGCCTATATCCGCTGCGATTTGTTTGGCTTCTGCGACATCTTCAATCGCGCCATCGCTGCCGGGGACAAGCGGAAGGCCAAGAGCACCAGCGGTGCGTTTCGCCTGCACCTTATCGCCCATCGTCCCGATATGTTCAGGCTTCGGGCCGATCCAGGCAATTTCGTGTTTTTCAACGATCTCGGCAAATTGCTGATTTTCCGACAGGAAGCCATAGCCGGGATGAATCGCATCGGCATGGCTGACTTCGGCTGCGGAAATTATCGCCGGAATATTCAGATAGCTGTCTATGGCAGGCGGCGGCCCTATGCAAATCGCCTCATCGGCGAGCCGCACATGCATCGCCTCAGCATCGGCGGTCGAGTGAACCGCGACCGTTTTGATGCCCATCTCATGCGCAGCGCGGTGGATACGCAGCGCGATTTCACCGCGATTGGCGATAAGGATTTTTTCAATTGCCATGGCTCTGCCCCCGAATTATTCGATGACCAGAAGCGGTTGATCAAACTCGATAGGCTGTCCGTCTTCAACCAGAATGGCCGTGACTGTGCCAGCGTCAGGCGCAGTAATCGGGTTCATCACCTTCATCGCCTCTACGATCAACACCGTGTCACCAGCGGATACTTTCTGGCCCACCCTTACAAACGGGTCCGCGCCCGGCTCCGATGACATATAGGCTGTGCCGACCATCGGCGATGGCAGTGCGTTTGCCGGGGCTTGGTTTGCAGCTTGCGCCGCAGCATCAGGAGCCCCGCCAGCGGGCGCAGCAGCGGCAGGCGCCGGTGCGGCTACAGCGGCCGGGGCTGCAGCAGCGGCCGGGGCTGAAGCTGTCATCGCGCGCGATACACGGATTTTGCGGTCGCCGTCTTCTACCTCAATTTCGCTCAAGCCGGTTTCGCCCAGCATTTCCGCAAGCTCGCGAACCAGTTTGGTGTCCACCTGTATCGCGTTCCCGCCCGTTTTCCCGGCCATATAAATCTGCTCCTTTAAGCGCCTTTACGCTGTCGCTCTTGTCAAAGTTTTGCCGCCGCGTCCAGCGCCAGCGCATAAGATTTTGCGCCATGACCTGAATAGCAGCTATGCGCAGCCATCCCGACATAGCTTATATGGCGAAATTCCTCGCGCTGCTTCGGTTCGGAAAGATGCACTTCAATCACTGGCACCGAAATGGCTTTAATCGCGTCATGCAGCGCAATCGAACTATGCGTGTAGGCCGCAGCGTTCAGCAGCACCGCCTTTGCGCCGTCGCGCTGCGCCTCTTGCAGCCAATCGACCAGATGCCCTTCATGGTTCGATTGCCGCATATCTATTGCGACGCCCAGATCGCGTGCCTGGTCTTCCAGCATATCGGCAATATCATCCAGTGTTTCGGAGCCGTAAATATCCGGCTCCCGCATCCCGAGCAGATTAAGGTTCGGCCCGTTCAGAATAAATATTGTTTCCATGCCCGCTGCTATAGAAGTTGCCCGGAACAGGTGCAAATGGCAATTACGCGCGCACAATCAGTCGGTATAATCCGGCAGCAACCAGTTGTATTTGCGCAGCGCGGAATAATATTGGGTGGACGCGATGATAAGGAATGACATGATATCAATTACGCTAAATGGCGATACCCGTGAGGTGGAGCCAAATTCATCTATCGCCGATCTGTGCCGCGCGATTGATCTTGATCCGGCCAAAGTCGCAGTGGAGCGCAATCTGGAAATTGTGCCGCGTTCCCGGTTGGGAGACGTGACGCTGTGCGATGGTGACGCGCTAGAGATTGTGCATTTCGTCGGCGGCGGTTAGGAAATTCTCCATGACAGAATCACATTTGGATACATGGTCCGTTGCTGGACAGACTTTCTCGTCTCGGCTGATTGTCGGCACTGGAAAGTATAAGGATTTTGAACAGAATGCCGCGGCGTTGAAGGCTTCGGGCGCGCAGATAATTACCGTGGCTGTGCGGCGCGTGAATGTTTCTGATCCCGGCGCGCCGATGCTCACCGATTATATCAGCCCGAAAGACTATACCTATCTGCCCAATACGGCGGGTTGCTTTACCGCCGATGATGCGATCCGCACATTGCGTCTGGCGCGCGAGGCGGGCGGATGGGATCTGGTGAAGCTGGAGGTGCTGGGTGAGGCGAAGACGCTGTATCCTAATATGGTCGAAACAATCCGGGCCACCGAAATTCTGGCTAACGAAGGTTTCAAGCCGATGGTGTACTGCGTCGATGATCCAATCGCTGCGAAACAATTGGAAGATGCTGGCGCGGTTGCTGTCATGCCGCTAGGCGCGCCGATCGGCAGCGGATTGGGTATTCAGAACCGCGTGACGATCCGCCTGATAAAAGAAGGCGCGTCTGTTCCCGTTCTGGTCGATGCGGGCGTTGGCACCGCGAGCGATGCCGCTGTGGCGATGGAACTGGGCTGTGACGGCGTGTTGATGAACACCGCGATTGCCGAGGCGAAAGACCCGGTAATGATGGCAGAGGCAATGAAACTGTCGGTGCAGGCGGGGCGAAAGGCGTATCTTTCGGGGCGCATGGGGCGCCGGATGTATGCCGATCCGTCCAGTCCGCTGGCAGGATTGATATAGCGGAAAAGCCCGGAAATCGGGGCCAGCGGCTCACTATGATCATGCGGTAAATAAATAGATTCGCAGCGATTAACCATTTGCTAACCATAATCATGTCACATTCCAATTGTCTGCTTCGGCAGGTCAAACAGGGAAAAATGAATATGGCACAGCAAAATGAGATTTCGCCCGGCTTCGTTACATTGGCCGAGATTAAGGAATTTGCAGGATTTAGCCCGGCTGCACAGCGATATATTCGCCGCTCACTCGATGTTGCCTTTGACCGCAAAGATGCAGTCGCGCTCTGGTCGCGTGATGGCATCGAGGCGGCCAGCATTGAAGCACAGCAGAGTATATATGAAAGGTTACCTGAAATCCGCGAATTGGCCCCTGGCTCCAGCGCGATTGAAGATGCCGAATTTTTCATGGCGCCGCTGACAACCGTTTCCGCCTTTGATTTGGGGCAAGGGCGGATCGGTTGCTTCGCTTCCTATAGATTTTTATACGAACGTATCTTGGGCGCGGAGACGCGGCCATGGCTGCCAGCGGCATTCTGTGCCGCGGCGTCGATGCCGCATTTGCCGCCTGAACGGCGCAAGATGCTGTTGCAATCGATCAGCGAAGCCGCCGCGACTGCACCGGGATGGTCAGCGCGTATGCCCAGTTTCTTCCCCGAATGGGTTGATAAAGTGGATACCGGCGAACATCCGACACATTGATCGGCACGGTAAATAAGCCGGACATTGCGCGGCTTGGCGTTGTATGATCAATGCTATTCACAAAACTGTAATAAAACCGTCATGATCTGACATAAAACCGTCATTCAGATGAAACAGTCAGCACATAGAGGCACCTCCAACAACAGGAGGTCTCATGATACTGAAAACCAATTTTCGCCGCACCGCTGCTCTCGCCGTTTTGCTCGCATCTACCGCACCTGCTGCGGCTATTGCGGGCACCGTCAGCGGAACAGTTACTGATGACAGCGGTGTTCAGGGGCTGCAATCCGCGCAGCTGCGAATCGTCGAACTAAACCGCACAGCCGAAACGCAGCGCGGCGGCGTTTACCGTTTCCCTGACGTGCCAGCCGGAACTTATACCTTGGAGGCGCGCTATGTCGGCGCAGAAACCACCACGCGCCAGATCACCGTTCTGCAAACGGGGGATGTCATCGCGGACATCGCGCTGAAAGGCTTCGGGGCCGACGATATTCTCGTCATCGGGCAGGCTGCCAATCAGGCAAGCGCGCTATCACGCAAACGCGCCGCCGACGGTGTATCCGACGTGCTGACCCGCGATGCCGTGGGCGCGTTTCCAGATCAGAATGTCGCAGAATCGCTGCGGCGTCTTCCGGGTATCAACATCCTGAACGATCAGGGCGAAGGCCGGTTTGTATCGGTGCGCGGACTTGATCCGAATTTGAACAGCAGTTCGCTGAACGGTGTGCGTTTGCCATCGCCCGAATCCGATGTGCGTTCGGTTGCGCTCGACGTTATATCGAGCGACCTGATCGAATCGATCGAGGTCAAAAAATCGCTTACGCCCGATATGGATGCCGACACGATCGGCGCTTCGATCGAGATCAATACGACAAGCGCCTTTGACCGCAAGAAAGACCTGTTTTCGGTAAAGCTGGAAGGCAGCTATAACGAATTGAGCGACGAGATATCGCCCAAGGCCAGCGTCGATTTCTCGACCAAGCTGACCGATAATTTCGGCGTTGCCGGCGGACTTTCCTACTATAACCGCAAGTTTGAAACCGATAATATCGAAGCTGACGGTTGGAGCGAAACCGATGACGGTTTTGGTTATGCCGATGAGGTTCAGTATCGCGATTATGACGTCGAACGCGAACGGATCAGTGCGTCGCTGAGTTTTGACTACCGCGTGGATGACAGCACGACTGTATATGCCCGCGGAATATACAGCCAGTTTGACGATCAGGAATTCCGCCGTCGCACGACATTTGAATTCCGCGAAGAGCCATCGGTTGCCACCGCCACCAGCGCATTATTTGACGATGCCGACGGGCGCGTCCAGATCGAACGTGACGTAAAAGACCGTGACGAGAGCCAAAAAATCCGCTCGATCGTTGTGGGCGGCGAGACAAACAGCGGCGCATGGAATGTCGAATATTCGGCAAGCTGGGCCAAATCAACCGAGCTAGAGAACGGATCGGTCGATCCCACGCAGTTCCGCGAGCGTTTCAACGACGACGGCGTCAGCGTATTATTCGATTACAGTAATGAACAGCGCCCGGTATTCAGCTATCCCACCGGCGCCGACATCGCGAATGATCCCAGCCGCTACGCACTCAATGATATTGAGCTGACCAAACTGTCGGACGCGCAGGATACCGAATATGCCGGCCGCGTCGATATTGCGCGCAGCTTTGCAATGGGCGCTGGCGATTTCACCGTGCAAGGCGGGTTCAAGGCTCGCCTGCGCGAAAAATCATACAATTTCGATGTTGAGTTCTACGAAGACGACGGATTGGATTACACGCTAGCCGACGTGCTGGGCGAACAGACATACAGCTTTCAGGATATCGGCCCCACGCCGGACAAAACCGCGCCGACGCGTTTCTTCCGCGACAATTTTGACAGCTTTGAATTGCAGCCCGAAGATTCGATCTTCGATTCTGCGGCAGGCGATTACAGCGCGGAAGAGGACATTCTTGCCACATATCTGCTGGGCCGGTGGGACAGTGACACGCTGCGCGTAATTGCGGGCGTGCGATATGAAGCCACCAACACTGATCTTCGCGGCGCGCAAGTGAACGCAGACACGCTGGCTATCGATCCGCTGCGCTTCAAGAATAACTACGATAACTGGCTGCCGAGTGCGACGATCCGGTTTGAACCGGCGCGCAACCTTGTGCTGCGGCTGGCGGGATATCGCAGTATAATTCGTCCGAACCTTGGCGATCTTGCGCCGAATTTCCTGATCAATGATGATGACGAACTGGAAGCCGGCAATCCCGATCTGCGGCCTTACAAGGCATGGAATTTGGATGCCGGTGTCGAATATTATTTCAGCCAGAACGGTGCGATCTCCGCGAATTTCTTTTACAAGGATATTGCCGATTTCATCGTTGATGCAGAATTTGACGCGGGCGAGGCGGGAGCGCCGACATTCCCCGGAATAACCTACAGAGAAGTTGAAACTGCCATAAATGGTGACCGTGCGAAGGTACTAGGGGCCGAGTTCAGTTTCAGTCAGGCGTTGAATTTTCTACCATCGCCGCTCGACGGGTTTCTGGTGCAGGCAAACTATACCTATACCGATACCGAAGCGACGCTGTTTGACGGCCGCGAAATACCGCTTCCTGCGGCATCAAAGCATACCTTTAATGCAGTATTGGGTTATGAAAAAGGACCGCTCAGTTTCCGCGTCGCCGGAACGTATCGCGATAAATATCTCGACGAGCTGGGCGGCAGCGCCGATAAAGACCGGATCGTTGATGATCATTTCCAGCTGGATGCCAGCGCGAAATACAAGATCACCAAAAATTTCCAGATATTCGCCGAATGGGTAAATATTACCGACGAACCTTATTTCGCATATCAGCAACGCGGCGACACGCAGCGTCTGTTGCAGTATGAGGAATATAGCTGGACCGCGAAATTTGGTATAAAGGCAAAATTCTGATGGTGAAATTGAAATATACCGCGCTGATCACTCCGGCCATTTTGCTGTCGGCATGTGCTGTCGTGGAAAAGCCGAATGTCACTGCGCCCGATGCCGTGCGCGTGGCCGCTATAGTTGAAACCGATATTGTCGGCACATCGAACGATGATGCAGCAGATGACCCGGCAATTTGGCGCAACGCGGATTTGCCCTCCGCCAGCCTGATTGTCGGGACGGATAAGAAGGCAGGTCTGTATGTGTATGATCTGTTGGGCAAGGAGCGGTCTTTTCAGCCAGCTGGAAATATCAACAATGTCGATATTCGCGAGACTGGCGATGGTGACACGGCCCGTATTATCGTGGGCGCCAGCAACCGCAACGAAATCGCCAAGCCGCAGATTTCGCTGTTCACTCTTAACCCGCAAACCGCAGCATTATCGCCATTGGCCGATATCTTTGCCGGGACAGGGGAGGCGTATGGATTTTGTTTCGGGCGGGCCAGCGCGACCGAACTGAACGCGATCCTGATAACAAAGGAAGGCGGCATATTCGATGTTGCAATTGATATGGCGAAACCGGTTCCTACCGGCGTTGTCAAACGCAGCATGCGCGTCGGCACACAGGCCGAGGGCTGCGTGGTCGATACGGCCACCAACATGTTATATGTGGGTGAGGAAAATGTCGGCATCTGGTCTTTTAACCTGAATGATGCTGCGCCCGCTGCTATGCCTTTTGCAATGTTGAAAGCAGGCGAGATGACCGCAGACGTCGAAGGACTGGCGCTCGCCACCGCGGGCGGCGGCGCGGGATATCTGGTCGCATCAAGCCAGGGCGATAACAGCTATGCAGTCTATGATCTGCAGACCAAAGCCTTCAAGGGCCGCTTTGCAGTAGCCGATGGCGCTATTGATGCCACATCGGATACCGACGGTATCGAGCTGATGCTAGGCGATTTCGGCCCGAATTTTCCCGGCGGTATATTTGTAGCGCAGGATGGAACGAACAGCGAGCCGGGGCAAAGCAACACGCCCAAGCAAGCGACGCAGAATTTTAAATATCTATCATGGGATTCTGTTAAAGCTGCGTTGAATCTGGACTGAAGGAAAACTACGCATGGTTTTGAATAGACGGCAATTCGTTGGCAGTATGACAGGCGGCCTTACGGCAGTGGCGATGGCGGGGCTGGCGGCAAAAGGCGCGTTGGCGAAGTCCGGTGTTCAGAAACTGGCAAAGGGTTATGGCCCGTTGATCGCTGATCCATCGGGTATTATCGATCTGCCCAAGGGATTTACCTACCGCGTAATATCCCAATTCGGTGATCGTATGGACGACGGCTATATTGTGCCGGACCGTGCCGACGGCATGGGCGCCTTTGCCATGCCGGACGGCAATATCGCGCTGGTGCGCAATCACGAGCTGAAGCCCAAACATGACGAAACCGGGCCGTTTGCTGACAAGAAGGCACCGGAGGAAATCTACGATTATCGCACCGAGAAAAACCGCCCCTTACCCGGCGGCACGACCACGTTACTGGTTGATCCCACGGGGCAGAAACTGCTGCGCCAACATTTAAGTCTGGCCGGAACCATTCGCAACTGCGCTGGCGGAACCACGCCGTGGGGCAGCTGGCTATCGTGCGAAGAAGATGTATCGCGCGCAGGCAGCGATGTGGACCGCGATCATGGCTATATATTCGAGGTATCAGCAGCGAACCCGGCTTTATCAAAGCCTGAGCCGCTCAAAGCGATGGGGCGGTTCAATCACGAAGCTGCCGCTGTCGATCCGCGCACAGGCATTGTATATTTAACCGAAGACCGCAGCGACAGCCTGTTCTACCGCTTCATTCCCAATGTTTCGGGGCAATTGGCACAGGGCGGAAAGCTGCAGGCTTTGGCGTTCCAGCACAAAAGCCATTCGCGCGAAACCGACAACCGGAACGCCGCAACATTTGCGCCCGGTTCGTGGCGCAGCACGGCATGGATTGATCTCGACAATCCGGAAAGCCCCGATGATGATTTGCGCATGCGCGGGTATAACGCAGGTGCTGCCCGCTTTGCCCGCGGCGAAGGCATTACGTATGGCGATGGAGAGATGTATTTCACCTGCACTTCCGGCGGCGCAGCGCGCGAGGGGCAAATTATGCGATACCGTCCATCGCTATATGAAGGGGACAGCAGGGAACAGCGATCGCCCGGGCATTTGCAGTTGTTCTTCGAAAGTATGGAGCATGATACCTACAGCTATGGCGACAATCTGACGGTGGCGCCGTCGGGCGATCTTATCGTGTGCGAAGACCAATATACAGCCGTCGTGGATAATCATCTGCGCGGAGTAACCGCCACAGGTGCAGTATATGATCTGGCAAAGATAAGGCTGCAAACCGAACCGGCAGGCGCCTGCTTCTCCCCGGACGGCAAAGTCATGTTCCTGAACATTTATAGCCCGACAAAAACATTGGCCATTACCGGCCCTTGGCACACCGCATCGGCATAGCCGGACCGGTCTTGGCTGAAGTCAGCAAACCTGCAATCCCGGCCTGCGCCGGGATTACTGCCGTTGATACCGGAAATACCAGACTTCGTGGTCTTGCCGCCGTGCCTTTGCTTCATAGCGGGTTTCGGGCCATCCGCCGGGGCGGTTCAGGAAATCATGTGGCCGGCTGCATAGCCATTTGAAATTGGCGCGATGTTTTTCGCGCGCCATCACCATCAACGCGTGGCGCAGATATACCGGATGGTCGGTGCCGAAACGAAATTCACCGCCGGGTTTCAGTTTTGCCGCGATCAAATCAACCGGCCCGTCATTCATCATGCGCCGTTTGGCGTGTTTGGCCTTTGGCCATGGATCGGGATGCAGCAAATAGACGAAGCTTAACGCGCCATCGGGAATGCGCTGCATTATCTCAATCGCATCACCGGCATGAAGGCGCACATTGGCCAGCGCGCCCATACCGTCATAATCCGCCACATGCGACAGCGCCTGCGCGACGCCGTTGATAAACGGCTCTGCGCCAATGAAGCCGTGGTTAGGCAGCATATTCGCGCGATAGGCCAGATGTTCGCCGCCGCCGAAGCCGATCTCAAAATGTAATGGGCAATCTTCAGCAAACAGTTTCTTTGCGGTTACTGGGCCGTCTTTCGGAATTGCTATTTTCGGCAACAGCTCGGCGAGCAGCTTCTCCTGCCCGTCGCGCAGCTTTTTGCCCTTTGACCGGCCGTACAGACGGCCAAGCGTGGTCGGGTCACCGGGTTTGTTCGCGCTCATGTGCTGCGACATAGTTTGTGCGCCGGATTTGGCAAGACTGCGATTGCCCGCGATTATTTGGCTGATGCAGTTTTAACCATGTTTTGACGGTTGCAGTCTACAGCCCTTATTATGGACGCAAATGTAATATTTCAGATTTTGACGGCATTCATTCTGGCATTGTTCGCCGGGGTGTTTCTGGCCGTGTATCTGTTTGATCGGCGGCAGAAGCTGAGCGGCTGGCTCAGCTTGGCCTATACCGTTGGTCTTGCGACAATTTTGTTCAATGTCACCTTATATTCCACATCGATCCCAATGGTATTAACCATCAATACACTGTTCTGGGCGAGCAATGCGTTTCTTGCTATCGGCGGGTGCGCCCATGCGCAGCGGCCATTTCCGCTGCGCTCTTTCTCCGCGCTCGTGATCATCGGCTATTCCAGCAATCTGTATTTTATGGTTATCTCGCCGGATCTGATTATACGCGCCTCATTTGCCAGCGTTATCGCCGGAAGCATGATCGCGTTATGCTTGCCTGCGCTTTACGCAAACCGTCCGCGAAAGATCGACCGAGCATTCTGCTTTTGCATTGCAGCGATGGCGGCGATTTACATATTGCGGCCTTTCGCTGCGTTCGGATTTCTAGGTGCCGACTACACTTTGGTAAGCTATTCGCAGTCGACATACCCCATCTTGCTGTCCGCCACCACGGCCATAACTTCGCTTGCTACCGCTGCCGCCGCTTTGATGGCGGCGGGGCTGGAAATGGCGGAACGACTGCAGCGCGAATCTGTTACCGATCATTTGACGGGCCTGAAAAATCAGCGCGGCATCGCCAATTTTCTCGATGAAAATGCACGCGGGGAAACCCAATACGGAACTGAAGGACAGGCGGTGCTGACATTTGATATTGATCACTTCAAAAATATCAATGATGAATTCGGCCATGAATGCGGCGATCAGGTGCTGCGCAAGTTCGGGCAAACGATCACCCAGCTGATGCAGTATCACGGATTTTCGGGACGTTCGGGCGGCGAGGAGTTCATCTTTCTTTTCAGCCGGGAAAGCAGCCCGGCGGCGTATCTCATCGCCGAACATCTGCGCGTGGCGATTGGCATGCTGCACCATGAATGCCTGTCAGCCGATCAACGCGTCACGATAAGCCTTGGCTTGGCTTTCCTGCGCAAAAACGAGACAACCAAGCGCGCGATGCGCCGGGCGGATACTGCGTTATATATTGCCAAGGATGAAGGCCGCAACCTTCTGAAAATTGCCGACGGCGATGTTATGCCCAATCCTGACGCAAACAGCCCACGGCCGCCAATATCATCAGCCAGATATAGCTGATCCGAACGCTGCCGCCGGAGATTAGGCGCGGAAATCTGGCGCGGCGATCTGCCCCGCTTAGTTTACCGCAGATTTAATCGCGTCAACAAGATCGGTTTTTTCCCAAGGGAATGTATCGCCCTGTGCCTTGCGTCCGAAATGCCCATATGCAGCGGCCTTCCGATATATCGGTTTGTTCAGGCCAAGGCATTCGCGTATCCCGCGCGGCGTAAGGCAGCAGAGTTCGCTGAGCCCCATGACCGCCTGTTCCAGCTTCGCATCGTTTACGCTACCAGTGCCATGGGTATCGACATACAATGAAAGCGGCTTTGACACGCCGATAGCGTAGGCTAGCTGGATAGTGCAGCGCGTGGCAAGCCCGGCCGCGACAATATTTTTGGCCAGATACCGCGTGATGTATGCTGCTGAGCGATCAACCTTGGTCGGATCCTTTCCGCTGAACGCGCCGCCGCCATGCGGTGATGCTCCGCCATATGTATCCACAATAATTTTGCGCCCGGTAAGCCCGGCATCGCCGTCCGGCCCGCCGATCACAAACGCGCCGGTGGGGTTGATATGAAATTCGGTATCGTCAGACAGCAGGCCAGCCGGCAGAATATCCGCCACGACGCCTTTGACATAGGAATGCAGTTCGGCCTCTTTATCGCCGCTGTCATATCCCGGCGCATGCTGCGTTGACACCACGATCGCCGTCGCTGCCACAGGTTTGCCATCCTGATAGCGCAATGTGACCTGGCTTTTGCTGTCAGGTTCCAGAAACGGGGCTTTTCCCGAATGGCGGTCATCTGCCATCCGCTGCAAAATTTTGTGACTATAGTCCAGTGTCGCAGGCATGAAATCGGGCGTGTCATCGCAGGCATAGCCGAACATGATCCCCTGATCCCCGGCGCCTTCATCCTTGTTGCCCGACGCATCGACGCCTTGCGCAATTTCGGAAGATTGGCCGTGCAGATTATTCTGAAAGTCCAGCTTTTCCCAATGGAAGCCTTCCTGTTCGTAGCCGATATCCTTTACCACGCCGCGCACTGTTTTTTCGATTTCATCCAACGCGCCATCGGCCCAAGCGCCGTTTTGATACACGCCCTTGCAGCGGATTTCGCCAGCAAGAATGACCTTCTGTGTGGTCGTTAAAGTCTCGCAGGCCACGCGCGCTTCGGGATCCTTGGACAGGAACAGGTCCACGATGGCGTCGCTGATCTGGTCGGACACCTTGTCCGGGTGGCCTTCGGAAACGGATTCGGAAGTGAAGAGATAATCTTTGCGGGTCATGGCGTATG
>ENA-ORXU01000448-ORXU01000448.1-marine-metagenome-genome-assembly--contig:-NODE-448-length-47532-cov-3.623348_pt1 | contig 47532 bp, 50 predicted proteins | sample MGYA00237869_ERZ511484 | MGnify/ENA metagenome assembly ERZ511484 | reverse complement strand
CGGCCTGCCCGACGACCTGCCCTTCCTGGGGCGCGCCGATACCGCAAACGGAGAGGTCCGTCTTGCCTTCACCCGCGTCGACACCATGACCGTCGGCCCCATCACGCTCAGCGATGTGCCCGTGTCCGTGAATGGCGGAGAGTTGTTCTCCTCCCTTCTCGGCATGGACTGGTTGCAGCAATACGAGCGCATCGAGATCAGGGGCGACCGGCTGCTGCTGGAGCCTTGAGGGCCAGCATATCTTTATCATCTGATAAAAGTTCTCGTGAATTCGAAACTATACGACGCGCCAGGCCGTGACTGCTCTGATCATACCGCAGAGGAGGAAAGATCATGAAGACAATTTCAACAATAGCACTGGTTGCCATTCTCGCCGCAGCCTCGGCAAATGCCAAAGGTCACGACCAGAACAACGACCTGCTTCTTGATGACGACGGGAACATCGTGACCGATGGTGATCCCGGTGCCAATGTCGGACGCGAGACTGTCGGTCCCGCGCAGACCCTTGGAAAAGGCAAAGGCAACGACCGCAACGAAGGCAAGACGCGCGGAAAATCTGCGTCTGCCGGGCGGTAAGCCAGTCGACCAGAACCACAGGGGGATGCGCAGCGCTTGCGCCTCCCTCGCCGTTGATTACCCCGTCCGCCCCCGCCGATCACTGCGCAAATTCGCGTAAAGCACATGGTTCCGCCAGCGTCCGTTGATCTGCAAGTAACTCTGCGCGACGCCTTCGTACTTGTACCCGCACCACTCCAAAAGCCCGCGAGATGCAACATTCTCCGGCAAACACGCAGAATCCAGGCGCGACAGGTCCAACTCGGTGAAAGCGTAATGCACCAGTGCCGTAAGCGCCTCTCGCATAAAACCTTCCCGCGCATGTGCCTCGCCGATCCAATACCCGATGATCGCCGATTGCGCGGGTCCGCGCCGGATGTTGTCCAGCGTGATCGCGCCCAGCAACTTGCCATTGTCGCGGTGTTCCAGAAACAAGGGCACGGCGGTCCCCTGCCCGATGGACCGGTTCGCCCAATAGACGCGGTTGACGAAGCTTTTTCGGGTCAGATGGTCGTCGGCCCAAGTCGGCTCCCAGGGCTTCAGAAAGTCGATGCTGTCCCGGCGCAGTGTGGTCCAGGCGCGGAAGTCGCCATGCACGGGCGGGCGCAGGATCATGCGGTCGGTGTCGATGCGCAGTTTTCGTGTCTGCAACCCAAGCATCAGCCGACCAGTCTGCCCGCCAACTCCTCGACGCTTGGCGCGCCTGCGACGGGTCCGTAAAGCGCCATGGCGGGCTGCGCGGTCTCGACCATGCCGGCGGCCAATTCGCGCACGTCGCCTGTGCCCACGGCGTCGATCTGGTCGATGGTTTCTTCCAGCGAGGGCACACGGTCCCAGATCGCCAGCAGCCGCGCCAGTCTTTCAGCGCGCGATGATGCCCCTTCCAGCCCCATCAGCAGCCCCGCCTTCATCTGCGCACGCGCGCGGGCGACCTCTGCCGGGCTCATGTCATCGGCGGCGCGCTTCAATTCGTCGATGGTGAGGTTGGCAAGTTCACCCAACTCCGCACCGCTTGTGCCCGCATAGATCGTTGTCAGCCCGCTGTCGGCATAGGCCCCGGTCTGCGCGAAGATGGTATAGCACAGACCCCGCTTCTCGCGCGCTTCCTGAAACAGACGCGATGACATGCCGCCCCCGAAAGCTGTCGAGAATATCTGGGCGGTATAAATCCCTTCGTCACGATATCCGGGGCTTTCAAAGGCCAGCGCAAAATGCGCCTGTTCCAGCGCCTTGTCGTGACGCGCCTCGCCACCCTTGAAGGCGGCGGGTTCAACAGGTTCGCTGTCATGGGCTTTCAGGTGTCCGAACTGCGCCTCTGCCATCTTGGCGATGCGGTCGTGATCGACGGCTCCGGCAGCGGCCACGATGATGTTGGACGGCGCATAGCGTTCCGACACGAAACGCCGCAGGTCGTCATGGCCGAAGGTCTCGACGCGGCTTGCATCACCCAGAATGGTGCGCCCCAATGGCTGATCGGGAAACGCGGTTTCCTGAAGCCAGTCAAAGATGATGTCGTCTGGCGTATCAAGCGCCTGACCGATTTCCTGAAGGATCACGTGGCGCTCTGTCTCGATCTCGTGGGTATCAAAGGCCGGGTTCAGCACGATATCGGCAATGACGTCCAGCGCCAGATCGGTGTCGTCTTCCAAGACGCGGGCATAGAAGGCCGTCATCTCGCGGCTGGTATAGGCGTTGATGTACCCACCAACATCCTCTATCGCCTCGGCAATCTGAAGCGCGTTGCGCTTTTCGGTGCCCTTGAAGGCCATGTGTTCCAGAAAATGCGCAACGCCGTTTTGATCGGCGCGTTCATGGCGACCGCCCGCCATCACCCAGACCCCAAGCGAGGCCGAATGCAGCCCCGGCATGTGTTCTGTCACGACGCGAACGCCATTGGACAGACGTGTAAGTTCGACGGTCACTTGGCGCGACGCTCCCTGATGATGTCTTTCAATGCGACAAGGTCGTTTTCGACCCGTGTGATACGCTCCGGTCGTTCATAAAGGTCCGACATCTGCGGGGGCAAGGGCGGACGCTGGCCTGTGGCCGCTTCGACAGCATCGGGGAACTTCGCCGGATGGGCTGTGGCAAGCGTAACCACGGGCACGGCCGGATCAATCTCAGCCGTCCGTGCGGCATGCAGGCCGATTGCAGTGTGCGGATCGATGGTCTGTCCATAGTGTTCGGCGGCATGGGCCATCGCGCTGGCCATTTCTTCGGGCGTGGCGCGCGCGCTGGTGAACAAGGCCGCTGCGCCTTCGCGCTGGCTGTTGGTGAGCTGCATGGCCTTGCTCGTCTCAAACCCGCGCATCTGCTCTGCCATGGCCGCGCCATCGCGTCCGCCTTCGCAGAACAGCAAGCGTTCGAAATTAGAGCTGACCTGAATATCCATGCTTGGTGCAGCGGTGGGCGTGACGGTGCCCGCAGAATAATCGCCGCTCGACAGAGCCCGATGGAGAATGTCGTTCACATTGGTCGCCACGATCAGTCGCTCAATCGGCAAGCCCATTTGCGCGGCGACATAACCCGCAAACACATCGCCGAAATTGCCCGTTGGCACGCTGAAAGCGACCTTGCGCTGGGGCGCGCCCAATTGCAGCGCGGCGGAGAAATAATACACCACCTGCGCCATCAACCGCGCCCAGTTGATCGAATTGACCGCCGTAATGCGATACTGGCCGGTCACCTCTGCATCCACGAACATACGCTTCACCATGGCCTGCGCGTCATCGAAGCTGCCGCCGATGGCGATGTTGTGAACGTTGGGGGAGAGAACCGTCGTCATTTGGCGGCGCTGCACATCACTTACCCGGCCTTCGGGGTGGAGCATGAAAACATCAATCCGCTCTCGCCCAGCCACCGCATCAATTGCCGCGCTGCCAGTGTCTCCGCTGGTCGCACCAACAATTGTCAGATGATCTTCGCTTCGGCTGAGGAAATGCTCGAACAAGCGCCCGAGCAATTGCAGCGCGACATCTTTGAACGCCAGCGTTGGCCCGTGGAACAGTTCAAGCAGCCATTGCTGTTCATCCAGCTGGACAAGCGGCGTGATCGCGTCATGCGCGAAGGTGCCATAGGCGGCTTGGCACAGTTGCCGCAGTTCATCTTCGGTCAGAGAGCCTTCCACAAAAGGTGCCATGATGCGCACCGCCAGCTCTGCATAAGGCAGCCCCGCCATCTCGGCGATTTCGTCTTCAGAGAAGCGCGGCCAGCTTTCCGGCACATACAGGCCGCCATCCGGCGCGAGGCCTGCAAGGGTCACCCCTTCAAAATCGAGCGCATCGGCGTGGCCACGAGTGGAGATATACTTCATGGCCGCGCGGATTAGCCGCCCTGCCCGCGCCCCGCAAGCAAGCTATTCTTGCGGCGTGGCTCCAGCGGCTTGTCCCTCGTCTCGCCAGCGCCTGCGAATCGCGAGCCAGTAGATCACAAGCGCGGTGAGCGCGAAGAAGAACCATTGGCCGGCATACGACCAAGACGTATTGGTTTCTTCTTCAGGATCGGGCTGCTTCGAATTGTACAGATCAGGAGCAGGCGTTTCGGCCACGATCAGCAAGCCTGCGGGAGGCTTTTCATGAAAGAGCCTTTGGAAGACAGTTCGATTGTCGGCCAGAGATCGACCGAAGCCGACGACGGGTCCGCCGGTCCAATCCGGGGTTAGGTCTGGCTGTCTGCTCACGCCCATATCGACCGAGAAGCCTGGTTGCCCATCCGATGTCGCGCAGCGTGCAACATAGCGCCAACCGGGCCCGTTACTTTCCGATCGACCGCTTGAGACGTCCCAACCAATTACCCGCGCACAATTTCCGGACAATCGCCTGTAATAGACCTCCTCTATTAGCTCGGGCTGAACTTCATTCAGCGTAAGCGCCGGAAGTTCAACTCGCTCTTTAATCGCCTCAATTCTTGCATCGCGCTCTATTGCGCGGCCAATTTGCCAAAACCCGAACCAGACACATAAAGCCGCTGCCGCAACCACGATTATGGTCGGGACAATGGGGATTTTGTGCATACTCATTTTAGATCGCTTTCTTCATGCCGATGCTCCTGCGCGCCGCGGCGGTATTCAGTGATCAGCAGCCAAGCCTTGGTCAGCCGCAATCCGCCAACCACCCCCGCCACGATCAGCGGTAGCCACAACAGCACATGGACCCACCACGGCGGCTCCACGCTTAATTGCAGCCACACTGCCAGCGCAACAACCACTGCACCGACAACCATGGTCAAGAATGCGGCAGGCCCATCTCCGACGTTGAATTTGGCATAGTCGAGGTCGCACGCGCTGCATCGGTCTGCGAATTGAATCAGTCCGTCGAAGACAGTCCGTTCACCGCATCTGGGACACATAGCGAAAAGGGCAGCCTCACCAATGGCGGGCTGCCCTTTCGAATTGGGCGGGTTCTCCGTCACCGGATGGCCCCTAGTGCATTTCAGCGCCCCAACCGCCCCACACATATACAGCGATGAAGAGGAACAGCCATACCACGTCAACGAAGTGCCAGTACCACGCTGCCGCTTCGAAACCGAAGTGCTGGCGCGGGGTGAAGTGGCCCTTATACGTGCGAAACAGGCACACTGCGAGGAAGATGGTACCGACCAGAACGTGGAAGCCGTGGAAGCCGGTCGCCATGTAGAAGGCGCTGGAGTAGTTCGAGCCGCCGAAGCCGAAGGCTGCGTGGCTGTACTCATAAGCCTGAATAGCGCTGAACAATACGCCGAGCGCAACGGTCAGCCACAGGCCCTTCTTCAGGCCATCACGGTCGCCATTGATCAGCGAGTGGTGCGCCCACGTAACCGTGGTGCCCGAACATAGCAGGATAAGCGTGTTGAGCAGCGGAAGGCTGAAGGGATCGAGCACTTCAATGCCCTGCGGCGGGAAGCTGAGCAGTGCGGCTGCGCCGTCCTGTCCGATAATATTCTGCCAGCGATTATCACCGAGGTATTCCAGCGGCGACGGGAACAGTGCGAAATCGAACCAGCTCCAGAACCAGCCTACGAAGAACATCACTTCGGAAGCGATAAACAGGATCATTCCGTATCGCATGTGCAGTTGCACGACCGGGGTATGATCGCCCCGCTCTGCTTCGTTCACGACTTTGGAGAACCAGCCGAAGAAAGTCGCGATCAGACCTGCGATGCCGAGGCCAAGCACAATGCGCCAGCCTTCACCAAAGAAATCTGCATGCATCAGCATGACCATGCCGCTGGTAAAAACGAGTGCGGAAAGCGCACCAATTACCGGCCAGATGTCGGGAGCGAGAATGTGATAATCGTGGTTCTTGGCGCCGGCCATGTGTTTGTCCTGATCCTAGATGTCTTGCCTCAGCCCTTAATGTCCGCAAACGCGCGGGTCCAGAGCCTTAGCCGTCTTGTTCTGTCTCTTCGTCTTTTTCAATTGCGCGGTGGAATGTGTAGCTGAGCGTGATCTGCTCCACATCCTGCATATTCGGGTCATCCACTACCGCCGGATCGACGAAGTAGAGCACCGGCATGCGGATTTCCTGACCTGGCTGCAGCGTCTGCTCGGTGAAGCAGAAGCACTGGATCTTGTTGAAATAGCGCCCTGCTGCTTCCGGCTCCACATTGAAGGTCGCCGTGCCGGTTACAGGTTCGTTCGAATCGTTGCGGGCAATATAGGTCGCCATGTCGCGCTGGCCGATGGCCACGCGGTCCGTCACTTGCGTCGGGCGAAATTCCCACGGCATATTGCGCGCAGTGTTGGCGTCAAAGCGGATGGAGAAGCTCTTGCCACCTGCCAGATTTGCCATGCGTTCCGCCGCACTGGCTTCGGCCTCGCTTGCGACCTGCGTTGTGCCGCCAAAGCCGGTTACGCGGCAGAACAGGTCATACAGCGGCACGGCAGCATAGCCGAGGCCGAGCATCGCCAAAGCGCCGCCAAATGCCAGCAACATCGTCCGGCGATTGCGGCTTTCAAGCCCTTCGGTGGTGAGAGTGGTTGTCATTGTGCACCTATGCGAACGATTGTGATTGCATAAAACAAGACGACAAGGCCCAACAAAACGAGGCCAAAAACGGCATTGCGCGCCTTGCGGCGGCGCTTGAATTCTTCTTCTTCCTGCGGGGTCATGTCAGCAGCCCTGCGTGGGCAATCACGCGGTCGAGTACCAGCGCACCAAACAGCACGAAGAGATAAAGGATGGAAAATGCGAACAGCTTCTTCTCCGGCTTCATCGTGTCATTTTCGCCAGTTGTGCGAAGGCCCACAGGAACCGTCAACGCAAGGAAAATGGAGGACAGCACCAAGGCCGAAATTCCGTAAATTGCACCGGCTTCTCCGATGAACCATGGCGCCACACTCAACGGAAGAAGCAGGATCGAATAGACGAGACTTTGCCGGCGGGTGGAAATCTCACCCGCGGCATTGGGCATCATCGGGATATTGGCAGCGGCATAATCGGGCTTCACCCACAGGGCGAGCGCCCAGAAATGCGGCGGTGTCCACATGAAGATGATCGCAAACAACAGCACCGGCATCAGCGTGATTTCACCGGTCACGCAAATCCAGCCGATCAGCGGTGGAAATGCTCCGGCAGCCCCGCCAATCACGATGTTCTGCGGCGTACGCGGCTTCAGCCACATGGTGTATATCACAACATAGAAGAAGATGCTGAAGGCAAGGACGCTCGCGGCAAGCCAATGGACCGCCAGGCCCATGATCATGATCGACGTGCCAGACAGCAGCAAGCCAAAATCGCGTGCGTCGTTAGGCTGTATCCGGCCCGTGGGAAGCGGACGCCCCTGCGTGCGCTTCATCTTTGCATCAATATCGGCTTCCCACCACATGTTGAGCGCGCCTGCGCCGCCTGCGGCCAGCGCGATGCACAGTATTGCTGTAAAGCCGATAACGGGATGGATGCTGCCCGGTGCCGCCAGCAGGCCGCACAGCGCCGTGAACACCACAAGCCGCATAACCTTTGGCTTCGTCAGCGCGAAGAAATCGCGCCAATCGGCGGGAATGCTCTGCACTGCCGATGCCTGAGAGGCCTGTGGTTGGGTGGAGGAGATAGCGGTCATGGTCCTGTTACTTGCATGAAGGGGCGCCCCGTTTCCGGCGCGCCCCCCTCATTTATCGTATTTGGCAAGAGGGTTCGCCTTTATGCCGTTGCCGGCTTTTCACTGATGTGATCATCTGCATTGTGGTGGTCTTCGATCACCGGCAGAGTTTCGAACTGGTGGAATGGCGGCGGGCTGGAAAGGCTCCATTCCAGCGTCGTCGCGCCTTCGCCCCAATAGTTACCAGCGGCGCGCTTACCAGCGACCAATGCATAACCGATGTTCACGAAGAAGATCACCATCGAACCCGCCATGATCACATAGCCGTAGCTGGAGATCTCATTCCAGTACTGGAACGCAGCGGTGTAATCAGGGTAGCGACGCGCCATCCCCTGCAGACCAAGGAAGTGCTGCGGGAAGAAGATCACGTTCACGCCTATGAAGAACAGCCAGAAATGCAGGTGGCTCAGGAATTCAGAGTGCCAGCGGCCGCTCATCTTCGGGAACCAGTAGTAGAAGCCCGCAAAGATCGAGAACACTGCGCCCATCGACAGCACGTAGTGGAAGTGTGCCACCACGTAGTAACTGTCATGCAGATTGTCGTCGATGCCGCCATTGGCCAGAACAACGCCGGTCACGCCGCCCACGGTAAAAAGGAAGATGAAGCCCATCGCCCACACCATCGGTGACTTGAACTCGATACTGCCGCCCCACATCGTGGCGATCCAGCTGAAGATCTTGATGCCCGTGGGCACCGCAATCACCATCGTTGCAGCGGTGAAATACATCTTCGTGTTCACGTCGAGACCGACCGTATACATGTGGTGCGCCCACACGATGAAGCCGACCACACCAATCGCGACCATGGCGTATGCCATGCCGAGGTAGCCGAACACCGGCTTGCGGCTGAAGGTTGCAACGATCTGGCTGACCATTCCGAAGCCCGGCAGGATCATGATGTACACTTCGGGGTGACCGAAGAACCAGAACAAGTGCTGATACAGAACCGGATCGCCGCCACCGGCGGGATCGAAGAAGGTCGTGCCGAAATTACGATCCGTAATCAGCATGGTGATCGCAGCAGCCAGCACTGGCAGAGCGAGCAGCAGCAGGAAGGCTGTGACCAGAACCGACCACACGAACAGCGGCATCTTGTGCAGGGTCATGCCCGGCGCACGCATGTTGAAAATGGTGGTGATGAAGTTGGTTGCACCAAGGATGGAGCCTGCGCCCGCCAAGTGGAGCGAGAAGATCGCAAAGTCGACGGCTGGGCCGACGGAACCACTGGTGGAAAGCGGTGCATAGACCGTCCAGCCGGTACCTGCACCAAGACCAACACCGCCCGGTACAAACAGCGAGAACAGCAGCGAGAAGAAACCCGCAACGGTCAGCCAGAAACTGATGTTGTTCATGCGCGGGAACGCCATATCCGGCGCGCCGATCATCAAAGGCACGAACCAGTTACCGAAGCCGCCGATCATGGCTGGCATGACCATGAAGAACACCATGATCAGGCCGTGCGCTGTGATCAGCACGTTCCACATGTGGCCTTGCTGATCGAAGGAAGCGCCATCGCCGCCCATCATATCGACGATCATGCCCATATATTGCAGGCCCGGTGCCGCCAGCTCGGCGCGCATGGCGCCCGAAATAACGCCGCCGACGATCCCGGCGATAATCGCAAAGATCAGATAGAGCGTGCCGATGTCTTTATGGTTGGTCGACATGAACCAGCGCGCGAAGAAACCGGGCTTGTGATCAGCGTGATCATGCGCGTGGTCTTCGTGGTGGGCGTCGAAACCTTCAGCAGTGGTGGCCATAGTGTCGTGGACCTTGTTTTCTATATTCGTCGTTCAAAAAATCGGTTCGGTTAGGCTCAGGCGCCTTCGGAAGCTTCTACTGCCATGTCTTCTTCGGCAGCGGCTTCACCTTCCACAGGCGCTTCCTCAACCGGAGCGGCAGCAGCGGCTTCCTCGGCCTCTATTTGGGCGCGGGTCATACCGCCGGGCTGCGTCGCAACCCAAGCGTTGTAATCTTCCAGACTGCGCGCCTCGACAGCGATCGGCATGTAACCGTGACGGGCACCGCACAGCTCCATGCACTGGCCGTAATAAATGCCCTCTTCTTCGATCAAGAGGACCTTTTCGTTAATGCGTCCGGGTACGGCATCCATCTTGAACCACAGCGAAGGCACGGCAAAAGAGTGGATCACGTCGGCGCCGAACACCTGCAGGCGAATGGGAACTCCGACGGGCACGACCATCCGGTTATCCACCGCAAGCTGATGAGGCTCACCCGCGCTCAGCGCTTCGCCTTCATCCAGCATATTCGAAATCACTTCGAAACCGCCGTTATCGAGATATTCGTAACCCCAATACCATTGATAGCCATTGGCCTTGATCGTGATCGCGTCTTCTGGCGGGGCCTGATACTGGCGCGCCAACAGTGTGATCGACGGTACAGCAATCACCACAAGGATGATGACCGGCACAACCGTCCAGATAATTTCGATCAGCGTGTTGTGGCTGGTCTTGGATGGAACCTGATTGGCAGCACGGCGATAGCGCGCAACAACCCAAAGCAACAAGAACAGCACAAAAATGCTGATTGCGAAGATCACCGGGATCAGGATGTAATCATGCATCCACAAAGCGTAATCGCCATTTGCAGTGTGCTGAGGCTGAAATTGCATCGAGCCCCAAAAATCTTCTTCTGCCGCAACCGGTTGGCCAAGAATGCGGTCCGGTCCGAAATGTTCAAAGCCGCCGGTTTCTTCGATCACGACTTCGCCGTCAGCGACGCTTTCGGCGACCACTTCTGTGGCATCAACTGTGCTGGCTGGCGCAGAAATGTCCTGCGCTGCCGCACCGGTTGGCGCGATGGTGACCATAAAGGCCGCTGCCAACATGGTCAGAAACTGCATTTTGTTGCGGGCAATTTTGCCGAAATCCATTGCTAAGATGCTTTCCGTTTTTACAACCCGGGCACTAGGCCCAGTAGCCAGGCACTGGCTGAGTCTGGCGCGCCTATACCGACGCTTGCTCCATGCCTCAACCACATCTAGGGACTTTTTTCGACAGGGTCTATGCAGCCCTTGGTCCTCTATTGGAATAAACCGCGAAAGACTTACATAAAATGGCCATGACACAGGACGAGGTGCTAACCGAATTTCGCGCCAGCGGAGCGTTACTGGAAGGCCATTTCAAGCTGAGCTCAGGGCGGCACAGCGGCCACTATTTACAGTGCGCCAGAGTGCTGATGAATCCTCACCGCGCCGCCAGATTGGCAGAAGCGCTGGCCGAACAAATTCCCGGTGAAATTCTCGATTCACTCGATGCCGTGGTCAGCCCTGCGATGGGCGGCCTCATAATTGGCCACGAAATGGGGCGCGCGCTCCACCTCGATGCGATGTTCCTTGAGCGGCCCGATGGCGAATTCCACCTGCGCCGCGGATTTGCACTGGCTCCCGGCGCCAAGGTGCTGATGGTAGAGGATGTCGTGACGACAGGCCTGTCCAGCCGCGAGGCCATTGCCGCTGTTGCCCGTGAAGGCGGTGAGGTTCTGGCTGAAGTTTCTCTGGTTGATCGCTCCGGCGGCACAGCAAATCTTGGCGTGCCGTTCTTCCCGCTGATCGACATCGATTTCCCGACCTATGCCGAGGACGAGGTGCCAGAGGCATTGGCGGCCATTCCGATCACCAAGCCGGGGAGCCGCGAATAACATGCCATCGCCCCTACGCTTAGGCGTCAACATAGATCACGTCGCTACCATCAGAAATGCGCGTGGCGGAGATCATCCTGATCCGGTGCGCGCGGCACAGATCGTGGCCGCTTGCGGAGGTGACGGGATCACTGCGCATTTGCGCGAGGACCGCCGCCATATCCGCGATGAAGACCTGCGCCGCATTCAGGACGCGACAGACCTGCCGCTCAATCTGGAAATGGCCGCGACCGAGGAAATGCTGGCGATTGCCCTCGCCCATCAGCCCCACGCCGCCTGTATCGTCCCGGAAAAGCGTGAAGAGCGCACTACCGAAGGCGGGCTGGATGCAGCAGGGCAACACAATCATCTGCAACCCATCATCACACGGCTGAAGGATGCGGGCATTCGTGTGTCGCTGTTTATCGAGGCCAGCGAACGCCAGCTCGACAGCGCGCTGCAAATGGGCGTGCCGGTGGTGGAATTTCACACGGGTGAATATGCCCATGCCATGCTGGACGGTGATCAGGAACGCGTGGCGCGCGAACTGAAGCGGCTGACGGACATGGCCGCTCTCGCCGCGAAGAACGGCATAGAACCGCACGCTGGCCATGGGCTAACCTACGACAACGTCCAACCCATCGCCGCCATACCGCAACTCGCGGAGCTCAACATCGGACATTATTTGATCGGCGAGGCGATTTTCGACGGGCTGGAGCCAGCCTTGCTCAAAATGCGCGAATTGATGGATTTGGCGCGGTGATCATCGGCCTCGGATCTGACCTTTGTAATATAGAACGGATTCAAAACTCGCTCGACCGATGGGGTGATCGCTTCAAGCAGCGATCGTTTACTGACACCGAAAATGCCAAGGCCGCGCGGCGTCCGCTCACACAGGCAGGCACCTATGCCAAGCGTTTCGCCGCGAAGGAGGCTTTTTCGAAGGCGGTAGGCACAGGCTTCAAGCGCGGCGTTTTTATGAAAGACATCGGCGTGGTCAACGCGCCGAGCGGTGCGCCCACGCTGGCGCTGACTGGCGGCGCGGCGGCGCGAGTAGCGGAACTGACACCGCCCGGCCATGTTATCACCATTCATCTAACCCTAACCGACGATCACCCATGGGCGCAGGCCTTTGTGATTTTGGAAGCCTCTCCGAAAGCCTGACCCCGTGCCATGAGCGCCGATACAAATTCAGAATCCGAGACAATCAACTGGTTCGCAGAGCTGCGCGGACTTGGCCTGATGCTGCTCGCCGTGCTGGTGTTTCACACCTTCATCGCCAAGCCGTTCTACATCCCCAGCGCCAGCATGGTGCCCAATCTGCTGGTGGGTGACAGGCTGATCGTGAGCAAATATCCTTATGGCTGGAGCTGGGTTTCCGCCAGCTTCCACGTCTTCCCGCGCGATGATTGGCGTATCGCTCCTGCAACGCCCGAATATGGTGATATCGTGATCGCTGTGCCGCCTGACCGGGGGGAGGACTATATCAAACGCGTGGTGGCACTGCCCGGCGATACGATTGCACTTGTCGATGGCCAGATCATACTGAATGGCGAGTCTGTACCGCAGGATATGGAGCCGCCCGTGCGCCTGCCTGCCGAAAATGACAATATGTGCGAAACCGGTTTCGATATCGCGCACCCGTGCCTTAGCGCGTTTGAACAGTACCGCGTCACTTTGGAAGACGGAACGCAGGTGTTCGAACCGCCGACCTACCGCGAAACTTTACCCAATGGCGCAAGCTATCTGATTATCGACCATATCGACGGGTTGAGGCTTGATAATATGGAGCCCGTGCTCGTGCCCGAAGGCCATGTTTTCCTGATGGGTGACAACCGCGATCATTCCTCAGACAGCCGCGCCGAAGCCAATTCGCCAGCTTGCCGGGACTGCAACGGTCTTGGCGGACCTGTGCCGCTCAGCAATGTTGGCGGTAGGGCTGAACGGCTGACCTTTTCGCTTGATGGCAGCGCCAGCTATAACCCGCTCACGTGGTGGGGGGCCTTGCGTGAAGGACGGGGTTGGACCAGCCTAAGGCCAGAACTTCGCGGAGAGGGATCTGAGTGAGCGTTCCTGAGGCAAAACCTGCAGAAGACGACATGGGCGCGAGTCCTGCCCGCATTTCCACTCCGGAACTGCGATACGAGGCCGCACGTGCCTTTATCTGGGTAGCGATTGTCGGGCTGGCTATGCTGGCCGTCTATGTCTCAGAAAGCCTGCTGGTGATCTTCGGCGCGATGGTTTTTGCCGCGATGGTCGATGGCGGAGCGCGCCTGTTGGGCCGGGTTTTGCCGATCGGACGGGCATGGCGGCTTGCTATTGTCCTGCTGGGCGGCATCGGCTTTGCCCTCTGGCTGGTAATGTTCGCCGGTTCGCAAATCTCTCAGGAAGCGGCGGAATTTCCCGATATCGTAAGCCGCCAGCTTGATGCAGCGATAGATTGGTTGCGTGCTCGAGGCTTCGTCATAAGCCAGGCCAATGTGCAATCACTTGCCAGTCAATTGGCCAGCGGCGCAGGCATGGTGACCAGCGCAATTGGCGGCGTGTTTGGCGGTTTGGCGACCGTGATCCTGATCACCATCATCGGCATCTATGTTGCGGTCGAACCACGGCTCTACGAACGCGGTTTTGCATGGATCATACCTCGCAGCCGGCGCAGTGAATTTCATGACATGGTAAGCACCATGGGCTTCACCATGCGGCGGCTGATGTTCGGACGCATAGTCGGCATGGTCTTCGAAGGTATATTCACTTACGTTATGTTGTTCGCATACGGTCTGGTCACAGGCGATGCGATCCCGATGGCTGCGCTGCTTGCAATCCTGACAGGCTTGCTGGCCTTTGTGCCCAATATCGGCGCCGTGATTTCCGGAGTATTGATGGTACTGGTCGGCTTTTCCGGCGGCGTTCAGATGGGTGTTTATACGATTTTCGTATATTTCCTGGTGCAGAATATCGACGGTTATTTCATTGTCCCGATGATTGCGCGCAAGACTGTCGATCTGGCTCCGGCGCTGGTACTGGCGATGCAACTGATCATGGGCATATTGTTCGGGATTCTAGGTCTGTTTCTGGCCGATCCGATGTTGGCGATGATCAAGGTCGCGCTGACAAAACGGGCCGAAGCAAAGGACGCCGAAGACAAGGACACCCAAAACAGGGCCGCTCTGGCCAATGAAGCCGGACCAATGGAGAAGACCGCTGCGTAAGTTCCTCTATATTATTGCCATTCTCACCGTCCTTGTGATCGCGGCGCTGTTTGCCTTGCGCATGTTCGATGAAGAGCTGACGGAAATCGCGCTCGTCCCGAACGCAGAATTCGTTGAGCAAGACCCGCTGGCAAGCAACAGCTATCAGGACCCGGATATGTGGTTCAGCCGCCCCGGCAAAGGCGTGCAGAACGATCCGGCGCGCTGGCAGCCTGCCTTTGCAGAAAGTGAAGCCACTGACGGGAACGACAGCAGCGCGCCTGCAACACAGACCGTAGATGGCGAGCCAGTCCCCCCCATCCTGATCCCGCAAAGTGAACCGCCGCGCTTTGCAGTCTTTTTCGTCCATCCCACCAGTTACTGGGACGCGCGCCAATGGAATGCCTCGCTTGATGACGAGGAATCACAAAACCGTGCGCGGCTGATGGTTCGCGGTCTTGGCAGCGCATTCAATCAGGCCAGTGAGATCTGGGTACCACGCTATCGTCAGGCGACTTTCGGCGCGTTTATCACCGATCTGCCAGAGGCCACGCAGGCGCTGGATGCAGCCTATGCCGATATTGAACAAGCCTTCGATTTCTTCGTCGATTCGATTCCGGAAGATATGCCCATCGTGCTTGCTGGACACAGCCAGGGCGGTTTCCATGTAACCCGTTTGCTGGAACAGCGTGTTTCAGGGACGCCGCTGCAAGCCCGCGTTGCCATGGCCTATCCTATCGGCTGGCCGATTAGCATCGAACATGATTTGCCCAGCCTTGGGATACCCGCTTGCGCCACTGCCGATCAGGCAGGATGTGTGATCAGCTGGGCCAGCTTTGCCGATCCTGCTGAGCCGGGCCAATTCTTCCGCCGATATGCTGCGATCCCCGGCAATGATGGCGAGCCGCGCGGCAACAGTCCTATTCTGTGCGTGAACCCGCTGAACGGAACGCTGAATGGCGATGCCAGTATGGAGCTGAACCTCGGCACGCTGGTGCCAGAGGATGATCTTACGTCAGGAGAGCTGGTTGTCGGTGCAGTTCCGGCGCGCTGCGATGACAATGGCCTGTTGCTGATTGGTGACCCGCCTGAGCTTGGCCAATATGTGCTGCCGGGTAACAATTATCACGTCTATGACATCCCCTTGTTCTGGAAAAATTTGCAGCAAGATGTCGTTCGCCGCGTGAATTCGTGGCAGCAGACCCGGCCACAGGGCCAGTCGTAGACACCATGGTAACAGAAGACGCCGCCGCGTTCCGGGACGCGTTGCCTGATGGCGGCGTGTTATTGGGACTAGACCTTGGCACCAAGACCATCGGTGTGGCGATATGCGATGCCGGATGGAGCTTTGCGACCGCAGGCAAGACCATTCCGAAAGGCAAATTCGCGCGCGACATGGCCGCCTTGCAGGCCATCTGCAAAGAGCGCAGCGCAAAGGGCATCGTGATCGGTCTACCGCTTAATATGGATGGCAGCGCAGGGCCGCGAGCGCAGGCCAGCCGGTCTTTCGCGCGCAATCTGGCGGCGATGGAATTGCCCGTGCTTTTGTGGGACGAACGATGGTCAACCACCAGCGCTGAACGCGATCTGATTGCGCAGGACTTCAGCCGTGCCAAACGCGCAGAGCGGATTGACAGCCACGCAGCGGCGGTGATCTTGCAAGGCGCTATTGACCGCTTGGCAGGCGGGATACTTTAGGCAGAAGCCAATTCCCTGCGTCGCCGCGTGGCTTCCAGCGCCACCAGCCTGCTGCCCGAACTTTCCGCACGCCGCCACAGCTCATCGCATTGCGGCGCATCAAGAACGCCCGCCTGCGCATCCAGCGCCACCAGACGCATGCGGTCACTCGGGTGCTCTTGTGAAAAATGCGTGGCCAGATCGCGCGCCTCTTCGCCGCCCAGTCCAACGGCAACGCGCAGGAAAGTCTCGCTGCCGCCTCCACCGATAACGCCCGCAATCTCGTCTTTTTCAACATCGAAGCGATATTGATCGAGCCAGCCCTGCGCGCCGCCTGCATGCATGATGTTGATTGAAACAGACAGGCTCTCCGGAGCGAATTGCGAATGCACATCCTTGTGCGCGCGGTAATGCATCAGCTTGCCCGGTGTCAGGGTGGAGCGTTCGACAAAGCGCAGCCCCGCCTTTTCTCCTACCGCGCCCACGGCTTTCTCATAATCATATTCCCAATAGTTACTCGAATAGCCCGGCCCAAAATAGCCCAGAGTAAGAAAATCGAAATTGTGATCATGCGGCAATTCATAACTGAAAGCAGACTTTCCGCTGGCACGGAACATATGTTCATCCGCGCTCGGCCAGAAATTGGCGCGCATGTAAAACTCACTGCCGAGCGGTGAGAGCATGACGACCTGTGGGCCATAATCGCTGGCTTCTTCGGCGGCCTTGATCCCGCGCTTCAGCTCATCGACCAACATATCCCCAAGGAAGCTGTTGTTATTGCCGAGGCGGCGCAGCCAATGCGCGCCGGCAAGCAGGCTGTCCTCCTCCCACGGATGGAAACCGCTTTCACGCAAGCCCGTGATACACTCCTCGAGCTCGCATGATGTGTCGTCGTGGCAATCGATTACGCGCGGCATTGGGCGGTCTCCAGTCGGGCAAATTGGGGATTGGTTTCGAGCAATTGTGCGCGCAGCGCTCCGGCAGGAGCAGCAAGCGGATCGTCCGCGCGGCGAGCTATCCGCAGCAACGCGCCGAACCCCTCTTCACTGTCGAGCGCAAGACATTCGCGCAAAGCCTGCCAGCGCAGTGAAGCGTCCCCTTCATCCAGCGCAGTTCTCGCCATCAAGGGGGCTGCATCCTTGCGATCCATCCGGCCCAAAAGAGCAATGATCGCTTCCTGTCTGCTCGTGGCGATAGTGCCCGCAGTTTGCGACACCAGCGCGCCGGTCGCCGCATCATATTGACGGCCCGGCTGCGGCTCAGGCGCGGCGCGAACAAGGCGCAGAACGACGAGCCGCCGCGTTACCCGATCAACCACCAAAGTTTCGCTTTGCAGGTCGAGCGCCAACCGCTCTGCCCCGCGCAGCGATAAATTTTCAGCTTCGAAATTCATCGCGCTGTCACCAGCAGGGCGTACCCGCACAACGCGTGCTTCAGCCTCGCCCGCCAGAACGGCATCGAAGCGTTCTGCATCGGAAAACGTATATATCGATCCGCTTGTCTCTCCGGGCTCCCGGCTCTGAATCAGCAATTGCGCGCGACCAGATCGTGCCAGCAATATCGAACCCGCAACGCCATTAAATCCGTGACGAAAAGGCGGGTGACCAATGGGATTGTCAAACAAGGCTGCGCAATAATGCTGTGACAATAGCGCCATCAGCCGTTCGCTTTCCCCGTCTTGCGTGAAAGCCGCCTCGAGCACAGGGCAGGCTTCAAGCGGAGCGCCATCGCCGAATTGACCGAGTTCATCCATCAACTGCGATGCTCCCGGCTCTGCACGCCACGCAGCGCGGGCGGCGTCCATGGCCGCCTGGGCCTGACGTTGCGGACCACGATCGGTCCGCAACGCCGCGATGAAGGGGGAAATTTTCATCGACGGGCCCTCGCTTTAGAACAAGCCGCCGCTGGGCGGCGCGCTGTCATAAACCAGTGTCGCGAGCATGATGATCGTATCGTCATGGCCTGGTGTTTGTGATGGGCCGTTTGGTCCAGCTCCGAACATCCCGGTCAGAGTGTTCAGATCAGGCAGGCTAGCAAGGTCAATCTTTGGAAGTTTCATTAAAGTCTCTCCGTTTGGGGCATGCACGACGGGCTGCCGCGCCACGGAAAGATTGTCGCCACATTGCGGCGATAGGAAATTAAATTACTGTAATATCTATATTTATTTCAGATTTCGCTGCTTCAGCACAATCACCAAACCCTCTGGCATGGCTCCTGAATTCGGGTATTCCAATCTGGCCGCATCGGCGCGGGAACGATTGATAATGCTTGATGAAATCTGCGGATCGGCGATCACCGCATCGGCCATTCCCAGCAAACGGGCCTGTCGCAACGTCAGATCCTCAGGATCATCGCTTGTCAGAAAAAATTCGTGCACTTGCGTCGCGGCAGGATCAGCAGCATCCGCCAACCAGCCCTCCACGCGGTCAGCGCTTTCGTCATTGAGCGGATCAAGCATGCCGCCCTCGCCCAAGGCTTGGTCCAGCGCGCGGCGGCGCTCTGGCATGGATGGGAAGCGCGTGCGGATTGTATCGCGGGCGCTTGACAATTTCGCCGCCAGCAAGCCCAGATTGGCTGGCAGCAGTTTCTCCAGCCGCAGCCGCAATTGCTTGGCCAGACCGGCAGAGGCCCCGCCCGTCCCTACGGCGACCAGCACCGGATCGCGGTCCAGAATACTGGGCGTGGTGAAGTCGCAAAGCTCGGGCCGGTCGACAACATTCACCAACAGGCCGGCGCAGCGCAGACGCAACGCGTCCGCTTCGCACATGGCGGGATCATCATGGGCCACGAAGGCGAGCCGAGCGCCTTCGTCCAGCCCCTCCTGCATATCGGCAACTATGCGCCCGCCTGCACGCTGCACAAGGCGGCGCTTGGGCTCTGCCATGTCGCCTTCGCCCAGAACGATAACAGGTTGCCCATTAATCGTGTGGAAGAGCGGCAGTTGTTGCATATCAGGCGAGAAAGTCTGGCACGCGCTCGGCATCGGCAATGGCGCCGGGCAAGATGCGGTCAGCGACCACGGCGAAGTCTGATCCGTCCACCATCACCTCTGCCACGAACCCGCGCGAGTTGTAGCTGCTGGCCATAGTCGCGCCGTAGGCACCTGCGGTGCGGAATACGGCCAAATCGCCAGAAACAAGCGCGTCAGTTTCGCGTCCCATGGCGAAGGTGTCGCCGGTCTCGCAGATCGGCCCAACAATATTCGCCGTCATCCGCTCACCCGTTGGCTTTACCGCATCGAAATCATGCCACGCGCCATACAAAGCAGGCCGCGCCAGATCGTTCATCGCCGCATCGACGATTACGAAAGGGTCGTTGAGTCCGCGCTTCACACGGATAACGCGGGTCAGCAATACGCCGGCATTGCCAGCAATCACCCGGCCTGGTTCAAACATCAAGGTGACGTCCCAGCCCTTGGTCGCGCGGGCCACCATGGCTCCATATTCAGCAGGGCTTGGGAGGATTTCCCCCTTGCGATACGGCACACCCAGTCCGCCGCCCAAATCCATGTGACTAATGGTGTGACCTGCGCTGCGAAGGCTTCGCAAACTGTCACCCAGCTTTGCAAAGGCGGCTTCAAGCGGAGCAAGTTCGGACAATTGGCTGCCGATATGGACCGCCAACCCGCGCAAATTGAGACCGGGAAGCGCCGACAATTCTGCGAACAATTCTGGCGCTCGGTCGATGGGTACACCGAATTTGTTGTCCGCTTTTCCGGTCGAAATCTTGTCATGCGTGCCGGCATCAACATCGGGGTTCACCCGCAGCGCGCACCGCGCGACTTGACCACGAGCCGAAGCAATGGCGGCAAGTTCCCGCCCCTCTTCGCTTGATTCAATGTTGAACTGACCGATCCCGGCATCGAGGCCCTGCGCCAGCTCAGCATCGGTTTTTCCAACACCGCTGAACACAATGTCTTCCGCAGGCATCCCAGCAAGAAGAGCGCGCGCCAGTTCACCGCCGGAAACCACATCGGCGCCATATCCCTCACGGCCAAGCAGGCGGAGCACCGCAAGATTGGGGTTGGATTTGACCGCAAAGGCCAAGTGCGGCGGTTTCTCTAAGCCGCCCAAGCCTTCGCGAAAAACCCGAGCATGGCGTTCAAACGTGGCGCGGGAATAGACGTAGACGGGCGTTCCCACCTCTGCTGCAATTCGCGACAGGGGAACGTCTTCGGCGTACAGTTCGCCGTCCTGAATGTGAAAATGGTCCAACTTTAGTCTTCCGGGGGGAGGTCGAAGGGATCGTCCGCGCGCTCTTCACTTTCGGTCCGCAGCTCAACGCTGCGCTTGGGCGCGGCCTGCGGATCGAGGGCGAGAAGCTCGTTCGCGTCAAGCGGTTCAGTCGCGCCGTAGGGTGCCTGCGGAAGCGTTTGCCCGGCAGCCGGTTCCAGATCGGTGCGCTGACCGCATGCCGACAGTAAGAGCACGGCAACAAGAGCGGTAAGTGTGCGAGCGGTCATGTGTTCAATCCCAATTGCTTTCGGGCCTTTTCGACCTGTGCGCGTACCTGCTCGGGCGCGGTGCCGCCATAGGAATTGCGCGCAGCAACCGATGCTTCAACCGAAAGCGCCTTATACACGCCGTCATCAATACGCGCATCAATCGCTTGCAATTCTTCCAGCGAAAGCTCGTCCAGCGCCGCGCCCTTGCGCTCCGCCAGTTTCACCGCAGCGCCGGTAATATGATGCGCCTCGCGGAATGGAATATCCGCCTCTCGCACCAGCCAATCGGCCAGATCGGTTGCAGTGGCATAGCCCAGCTCTGCTACCTGCCGCATCCGGTCCGTGCGGAAGTCTGCACCATCAACCATGCCCGTCATCGCAGCGATACACAGTTGCAGCAGCCCGGCAGCCTCAAACACAGGCGGTTTATCGTCCTGCATGTCTTTGGAATAGGCGAGCGGCAGACCCTTCATCGTCATCATCAAAGCCATCTGACAGCCGACAATCCGCCCGGCATGGCCGCGCACCAGTTCGGCCGCATCGGGGTTTTTCTTCTGCGGCATGATCGAGCTGCCGGTGCTAAGCGTGTCAGGCATCCGCACAAAACCGAAAGGCTGGCTGGCCCAGATCACGAATTCTTCAGCAAGCCGCGAAAGGTGCAAGGCGCACTGGCTGGCCGAGCCGAGAAAATCGAGCGCGAAATCACGGTCTGACACAGCATCGAGGCTATTGCCGGTTGGCCCATCGAAGCCCAGCGACTGCGCCGTCATATCGCGGTCAATCGGAAAGCCTGTTCCGGCCAAAGCGGCGCTGCCGAGCGGAGATTGGTTGAGCCGGACCCTCGCATCCCTGAAACGGGACAGATCGCGGTCGATCATCTCGAAATAGGCCATCAGGTGATGGCCCATCGTGACCGGCTGCGCAGTTTGCAAATGGGTGAAGCCGGGCATGATAGATGCCGCATGTTCGCCCGCACGATTAACAAGCGCGCGTTGCAAACCCGTCAGCGCCTCCAGCAAGCTATCGGTTTCGTCGCGCACCCAAAGGCGGAAATCGGTCGCTACCTGATCATTGCGGCTGCGCGCAGTGTGCAATCGGCCTGCAACCGGACCGACAAGCTCTGCCAGCCGGGCCTCGGTGGTCATGTGTATGTCTTCAAGGTCCCAATCCTCTGGAACGCCATCCTTCGCATATTCTGCGGCGACAGCGTCGAGCCCGCCGGTGATCGTGGCGGCGTCTTGCTCGCTCACGATCTGGCAGGCTGCAAGCATGGCGACATGGGCCTTGCTCGCCGCTATATCCTGCTGCCACAAGAGTTTGTCGAACGGGATACTCGCATTGATCTCGCGCATTATGGCAGAGGGGCCTTCGGCGAATCTGCCGCCCCACATCGTATTGGAGGAATTGTCCGTGGCCAAAACGCGCCTTTCGAAATTGCTGGTCGCCTGCCTTGCGGCGGGGCTGGTGTCGGCGTGCGATACCGGGGCTGGCGACGCGGCGCAAGAAAACGCGGGTGCTGACGGGGCAAGCGAAACTATCGCGCTGACCGGCACTCTGAACCGCAGCTTTGCGGGAGAGGCCATTCCCGAAGTTACGTTGACCGATCCCAACGGGACAACGCTGGACCTAACTGAGCTGCAAGAGCCGGTGCTGCTGAACCTGTGGGCGACATGGTGCGCGCCTTGCGTTGTCGAAATGCCGCTGCTGGACGCGCTATCCGCCGATCTTGAAGGGCAAGTGCGCGTGCTTACCGTCAGCGAGGATTTGCGCGGGGCCGAAGTGGTTGTGCCCTTCTTCAAAGCGCGGGATCTGCCCAACTTGCCGCGCTGGATGGACCAGCAAAACGACCTCGCGTTCGCCTATGGCGGCGGCGCGGTACTGCCGCTGACCATCCTTTATGATGGGAACGGCAATGAAGTATGGCGTGTGATCGGGGCCTATGACTGGTCCTCGGCTCAGGCGCGCGAAGAAGTGTTAGAGGCAGCGCAGGCAGCAGCCAGCGCCGAATAATCGGGCAAGCCCAGGCCCATTCTTTCCAGCCCCGCTCCTGCCAATCCGGCAACAAGATGCGCTTTCAGCCGAGGCCCCGGCGCAATGCGCGAACCGGGTGCCATAAACAGGTCGCGGAACACAGCAGGCCAAATCGAATCGGACTGGAACGGAGGCGTGAAGCCCCAAGTCAGCCATTGGTACAACCGCACATGCGATGCGCGCAGATGGACGTAGCGCGCCAGTGCTGCGTCCAGCGAATCGCTCTCTTCCACCGCCTGTGCGAGGCCCCATGCATCGAGCAATGCCATATTCGCGCCCTGACCCAGCTGCGGGCTGACGGCGTGCCAGCTGTCTCCGATATGCGCGATTCGCTCTCCGATAGCGGAAGGGCTGGTGCGGTGGGCGTAGCGGGCAAAGGTGAGCTGATCGGCATCGCGAAGCCCGTCCGCCACTGGTTCGAGCGCAGGCCACAATTCGCAGACCTCATCCCGAAAACTGGCCATGCCGCGCTCGCGCCAGCCGTCATATTCATCTCCGCGCAGAGACCAGAAGAACGCCGCTTTGCCGTCGCCCACGGGCAGCAAGCCTACCATGCGATCTGCGCGGCGATAGCGTTGTTCGAGCAAACGTGCATTGAACTGGTCGCCTGCTGGCCAGTCCACCGTCGCCCAAAGCGCGCCGAATGGCAGCTGCGAATCACTGGGCGGTACCAAGGTTGAGCGCACGCCTTGCGTATCCAGCACCGGATCGAACGCCCGCGATACCGAGCCGTTGGCAAATTTGATGGAGCGCCCTTCACCATCCAGTTCGGTATCGGTAATTTCATGCCCGGTGTGCACATCGATCTTCTGTGCAAGCACCGCGTCATACAAAGCACCGAACAGGCTGGCGCGGTGGATGCCGAGGCCGAACACACCGGGCGCGCGCAAGTCCGCATAGGCGGCCTCCAAAACCGCCTCCCCCTCCGTATTCAGGCCCAAAAGGCCATCAACTGGCGCGCCTTTGGCAACAACTTTCTCTGCCAAGCCCAGCGCATCAAGCACCGCCATTCCGCTGGGCTGGACCATCAAGCCAGAGCCAACGGGCTGCGGCGTTTCGAACCGTTCAAACAGCGTAACATCGTGCCCTTGCCGCTTCAGCAACAAGGCTGCAGCCAGCCCGGAAATGCCGCATCCGGCCACAGCTTTTTTCAAATGTTGCATCTTACCCCTTTTGCGCGCGTAAACCTTCCGCTAAGGCGCACCCGCTATAGGCATTCCTATAGGGCGATTAGCTCAGTTGGTAGAGCATCTCGTTTACACCGAGAGGGTCGGCAGTTCGAGCCTGTCATCGCCCACCAGCATTTTGTGACTCAACACCATCCAGCGGATGGTATTGGCCGAAATGTTCCCTAACAAAGCGCGGTTGCGCGAACTTCACCGCAAGGCACCGATAGTCGCGAGCACTGGCCTCGCGCTCGGCGCCGCGCTAACGCGAAATCATGAGCGACTCCTCGATCCTTGTTCTGGCCACAGGCGGCACGATTGCCGGGGAAGCCGGATCAGCGACCCGTGCAGATTATCGCCCAGGACAGATCGACATTGGCGATTTCCTCGCTGCTTTCCACGAATTGGGCATCGAAGCGCGGCTTGAAGGACGGCAAATTGCCAATATCGATTCGGCCAATGTCGGCCCTGTCATCTGGGGTCAGTTGCAACAGGCTTGTCTGGAAGCAATGAATGACCCCGAATGCAGCGGTGTCATTATCACGCATGGCACCGATACCGCCGAAGAAACTGCGTTCCTGCTCGACCTGACATTGCCGACGACAAAGCCGGTTGTGCTGGTCGGCGCGATGCGGCCAGCGGATGCAGTGGGCAGCGATGGTTTGCGCAATTTTGCCAACGCCGTGCAGATCGCGGCGCATCCTGATGCAGCAGGGCGAGGCGTACTGATGGTGATGGGCGATACAGTCCTGTCGGCACGCGATGCGCGCAAAGCGAATACGGTGGGCACCAATGCCTTCAAGGGATTTCCGAGAGGGCCAATTGCGCTTGCCACGCCCGCAGGTGTCGACTGGCTTTCTCCGCCATGGCGTCCGAATGAGCCTGCGCGCTTCGCCTTCCCAAACGGCTTTCCGCGTGTGCCCATCCTCCACGCCTATGCGGGCATGGACGGTGCCAGTGTCATGGACTCGCTAGATGCTGGCGCAAAGGGTTTCGTGCTGGCTGGTTTTGGCTCAGGAAATTCGCCTGACGCTGTCTATGCAGCGCTTGCCAAGGCGCAGCGAAGCGGAATTCCGATCGTCCGCGCAACGCGGGCTGATGAAGGGCTGGTCAATCGTGAGCCGGAAGATGACGAGCACGGCTTTGTCGCTGCCCGCGCGCTAGGCCCGGCCAAGGCGCGTATTCTGCTGCAAATGCTGCTGGCGAGCGGCGTATCAGATCCTGCAGAAGCGCAGGCAGCGTTCGACCATCGCTAGCCTCGATTAGGCGCGGCCATTAGGCCAAAGCCCCAATCACGCTGGAGCCCCAATCACACTATTGTCATAGTGTCGTGGCCAATTTCCGCAAAATAGCGCGCCATCGCGTCCGCAGCCCTGTCCGACAATTGAATGAAGGCACGGCGGCGATCGGCATCGTCTTCCACACGGTCAAACAGACCATCCTCGACCATCTGACCAATCCAGCGCAGCGCAGTGGTAGGCGGCACACCCGAAGCAATGCAGAGCGACGTGACCGAAACGCGGTTGTGCTCAACCCGGGCGGCAGTCAGATCAAGCAGCATGTCCCATGCCGGGTCCGCAAACAGTTCTGGATCGAGAAACTTCGACCGCGCACTGCGCTGCTGAATGATCTGCCGGACCAGCCGCGCATCAGGAAGCGGTGGGCGAGACTGCCTCAGCTTGGGCTTGGTGATGAGCGTATCCTCTGCGCGGTAGCCATCGCCGGGACTTTCAAAACGAAACGCCCCGCCCCCCGCTTTCTGGCCCCAGCCCTCGCCAGCACTGTCCAATTTGTCCAACCGATTGGCGATATGGCCGACTTGCTCGGTCAAGCGCAGCAGAGTGAGACGATCATCTTCGGACAATTCGCGCAGCCGCAAATTGGGCGTATCCGCGAGCACCCGGCCCAGCGCGATCACACGCTCTGCCCGCACGGGATTGACCAAGATTTGGGGGTTGGACTGCGAGCAGCAGCCAAACACCGCATCAAGCGATTCCATCGAAGTAGAGATCACCAGACGCGCACCCGAATGTGCAGCTCTGCTATCGAGCCGGGTCAGCGTTGCCATTGCCGCCACATCGGGCTGCGGACAATCTACCAGCACAATTTCCCCCAGCGCGCGCGCATCACCTGCCAGCAACTGGTCAAGATTACCGCGCTCTCGCACCGACAAGCCCGCTTGCGTCACGTCAGCTTCAAGATCACTGCGAAGCCGCTCACAATCGGCAAAGATCGACACAGCCAGCGGCAATCCCGCCGCATCGGCAGCCAGCTCATAAGCAAAATCAGCCAGTGCCATCGCATGTTCTCCTGAGTCGTGAATTGCGAACACAGTGAGAACAAATACAGATCATGTCAAGAAAGTGCGTTAAGAATTGAACCTTTCTGCTTCCCTCGACGACTACCAATGCGAAACGTAAGCGTCGGGGACACACATTGCGCAGTGCACAGCACATATTTGACGAACTGCTCGTCACCATGGTCTGGAGCGGAGATCGCGCGGCGATGGATGAACTGGCCCGTCGCTGGCATCTGCGCCTGCTGCGTTCGGCGCGCCGGATGCTGGGCGAGGATGAACCTGCCCACGCCGTCACGCAGGATTGCTGGGTCGCGATCATGCGCGGCATCCATCGCCTGTCGAATCCAGCTCGCTTTGCACCTTGGGCTTTCACCATATTGCGGCGCAAATGTGCCAATTCGATCCGGCAGAGACAGCACCAGCGCGCTCATGAAAGCGGCGGTGAGATGCCGGAAGTCGCAAGCACAGCGGATGTAGGCGAAAGCCTTGCGGTTCTGCAAGCCATTGCGTCGCTGCCACCCGATCAACGCCTCGCTGCGCATTTGTTCTTTATCGAAGGACTGACGCTGGCCGAAATCGCAGAAGTTCAAGACATCCCCACAGGCACGGCCAAGTCGCGCCTATTCCATGCCCGCCGCAAATTGAAAGCGGCCCTTTCAGGAGATACGCCATGACCAATATTGATGACCGCGTTTCGGCTGCACTCGATGCCGATGATCGCGCCTTTTTGGATAGCCTTGATGATAATCGCGGTATGTTTCGCCAGATCGGAGACAGCCTTGGCGGCCCGCTGGGAGGCTGGGCAAAATTCATGTTCGCGATCATGTTCGTGATCGGCTTCGCTATCGTTTATGCGGTCTGGCAATTGCTGACGGCATCCAGCGTTGAGCAAACGATATTGTGGGCGACCGCAGCGCTAGCCGGCCTGATCATGCAGGGATTCCTGAAACAGTGGATGTTCAGCCGCATGAACATGTTCACTATCCTGAGAGAGGTCAAACGCCTAGAGCTTCAGGTCGCCATGCTTGCGGAAACCCGCGACTGATCAGTCCGCAAACGGGTCGCGCACGAGGATCGTGTCGTCCCGTTCGGGGCTGGTCGAAACGCTCGCCACAGGGCATTCGATCAGCTCTTCGATGCGGCGGATATATTTGATCGCTTGGGCTGGAAGATCAGCCCAGCTGCGCGCGCCCACGGTGGTCCCTTCCCAGCCTTCAAACTCTTCGTAGATCGGCTCAACCGCAGCCTGTTCGGCGGCGTGAGCAGGCAGGTAATCCAGCACACGGTCGCCCAGTTTGTAACCGGTGCAGATACGGATCGTTTCAAATCCGTCGAGCACGTCAATTTTGGTAAGCGCAATGCCGGTTACGCCCGAAAGCGCGCAGGTCTGGCGCACCAGTACAGCATCGAACCAGCCGCAGCGGCGTTTGCGCGAAGTGACGGTGCCGAATTCATGGCCGCGCTCACCCAGCTTCTGGCCAATTTCGTCTTCCAGCTCGGTCGGGAACGGGCCGCTGCCCACGCGAGTTGTGTAAGCCTTGACGATACCGAGCACGAAGCCTGCGGCGCTCGGGCCAAGCCCGCTGCCGCTCGCCACAGTGCCGCTGACGGTGTTGGAGCTGGTGACGAAGGGATAGGTGCCGTGATCGACATCAAGCAACACGCCCTGCGCGCCTTCAAACAGGATCTTGGCACCAGCCTTTTTCACCTCATTAAGTCGTTTCCAAACCGGCTGCGCGAACTGCTTCACGAACGGAGCGATTTCGCTGAGCTCGGCAACCAAAGCGTCACGGTCCACGCCGCCCTGCCCGAAACCGGCCCGTAACGCATCGTGATGGGCGCAAAGCCGGTCAAGTTGCGGGTCAAGATCGTCCAGATGGGCCAAATCGCACACGCGAATGGCACGGCGGCCAACCTTGTCTTCATAGGCCGGTCCGATGCCACGTCCGGTCGTGCCTATCTTGCCCTTGCCCGCAGCCGTTTCGCGCAAGCCATCCAGATCGCGGTGAAGCGGGAGGATCAGCGTACAATTGTCGGCAATACCAAAATTTTCCGGTGTGATGGAAACGCCCTGCGCTTCCAGCTTGGCGATTTCATCGCGCAAGGCCCACGGGTCCAGCACCACGCCGTTTCCGATCAGGCTGAGCGTGCCGGTCACGATACCGCTGGGCAGCAGGCTTAGCTTGTAGGTGATATCGCCCACGACCAGAGTATGACCGGCATTGTGGCCGCCCTGAAAGCGCACCACGACATCGGCGCGGCTCGCCAGCCAGTCGACAATCTTGCCTTTGCCTTCATCGCCCCACTGGGCGCCGATAACGGTGACATTGGCCATGGGCATCAAACCTTTCAAGAAGCAACCGCCGCGCACTAGGCAATGGCGGTGACAAGGGCAACATGGCGAAGCGTATTGTCTGCGGGGAACGCAGGATCTTTGCGACAATTTGCTGCACTTTGTGACTGGAGATGTGGGCAACCCTTGCGCAAACCCTGTCTGAGATAAGGAGAAAGCCATGCGAATCGCCATACCCTTCATGCTCGCCTTTGCGCCTGTAATGCTGGTCAGCACCGCTGTGACTGACGCGGCAATCGCGCAGTCGGAAACGCGCGGGCCAGCAGAAGCGCGCGGGCCAGTGCAGCGCCTGTCTTACGGCAGTGATGAATTGCAGGCTGCGCTCTATTGGCGCGGTGCTTCTGCCGACGCGCCGCTGATCGTATTTGTCCATGGCGGTGGCTGGTCACGCGGCGATATGAGGGCGACTGTACGATCCTCTATGCTGAGCCATTGGCAGGCACAGGGTTTTGCTGTTGCCTCGGTCAATTACCGCCTTGTGCCTGATGCCAGCGTTGAGGAGCAAGCGAGCGATATTGCCTCGGCAGTGGCGTATCTTTCACAAGATCCAGGCAGGCTTGGATTCGATACTGACCGGATTGTCTTGGTGGGACACAGCGCAGGTGCGCATCTGGTCAGCCTGGTCGGCACCGATCCACAGTATTTGCAGCAGGTTGGCCTCTCAACCCGCGATATTCGAGTTGTGATCGCGCTTGACGGTGCCGCCTATGATGTCCCGCGCCAAATGGAACAGGGAGGCCGCATAACAAGCCGGATGTACCGCGAGGCATTTGGCACTGAGCGCGGCCGGCAGGAGGCACTTTCTCCATTCCATCATGCCGTAGCGCCCAATGCGCCAGATTTTCTTATTTTGCATGTCGAACGCCGCTCCGCCGAATTGCAAAGCGAGGCTTTGGGAGAAGCGCTGAGCAATGCCGGAACGAGGGCCGAGGTAATAGGCGTGCCCGGGCGCGGAATGCGGGGCTACAGGGAAATCAACCGGCGACTGGGCGAAGCAGACTATCCGGCAACGCCTTTGGTCGATGAATGGCTGGCGCGGGTGCTGCGCTGATTGACGCAGCACCCCGCACTAGCTTTGGCGATGCAGCGCCTCAGGCCCCGTCGAGCGCCTTGCTGACCAGAATATTCACCGACACACGGCGGTTCTGGGCGCGGCCCGCGGCCGTGCTGTTGTCCGCCATCGGATCAGATTCGGCCATGCCGGTCGGTGTCATCATGCGGTAAGGTGCCCAGTCGCACTCCTGCTGCAGATAGTTCACCACGCGGCTGGCGCGGCGTTCACTCAGGACCTGGTTGTAATCCTGGTCGCCAACCGAATCGGTGTATCCCACCACCAGTAGCAGTGCATTGGGTGTTTCGTTGGCTTGCCGTGCAGTCGCACAAAGCTCGCTTTCGCCGGACGACGTCAGATTCCAGCGGCCTGTGTCGAAATACACATTGGACACGCCGGTAACGTTGTACTGGTCGATATTGGCCACCCGGCCCCGAAGCGCGTCTGTCGCCGCGGCATTTACCTCGATCGCTTCACCCTGTTCGGCAAAGCGTTGGGACGTGGCACCGCGGATCATCGACGCGGTTTCAAGATCGCTGTTAGAAAAGCGGATGCGGTTGGCAAGCAAGCTATTGCTCCACTGCACCGTTCCCACAGTGACCGGCAGGCCGTTCAGCAGATCATCCGTAGTCAGGCGGGTACGGCCAAGACCAAGCAACCCGCCACGGCCCCTGATATCAGTGGCTTCAGAAACGCGGATAATCGTGCTCGTGCCATCAGGGCTAGTGATTTGCAGCTGGTCGCCATTGCGAGCGGAAATAAAACCTTCAATGTCCGGCCCAGCGGCCAAATCGGAAAAGTCCGTTGGCGGCGAACCAAAAACGTTGATCACTTCCTCGCTTTGGGCAGTTCCCATGTCTTGAGCGGCAACGCTGGCAGCGCCCAGTGCAGGCGCAGCGAGGATAGTAGCCAGAACAAAAACTTTGGGGCCGTTTGAAATGATGTTCATCACGATACTCCTTCAACCTAAATCAGCCGGGGTCAGCGTTTTCGCAAACCATTGTCGAACAGCCTTTAGGCGGCCTGTCCGGCTGTAAAACTCCCAGTCCACTTGCAAGACGAAATGCGTAGCTTTCGCGCTGCATCTTCACGTCTCGAAGCCAATGACTGTTCAGCGTAGCCTGTCTGACACATGAACGGTTAAGGCGGTGTAATCGCTTGTGGGGCTGATAAGAGCGCACCATGCGGCGAACCGTTTTACAATTTGTCGCTTAGCCGTTTTTTTGACATGCGGCGGGCACAACTGGTCTTACAGTTGGACCGCTTCGCCACCTTGCAGAATATGTGTGCAGGCCAGATCCGCAGCGTTTTCGCCTTCGCCCAGCGCCGCAACCGTGCGCCAACCATCCTTGCGCAATTGCGCGGCAGCCGTGCTGTCATGGCCAAGCGGCAGGAAAACACGCGCACCCATTGGCTCTTCGGCTTTGACCGCTTCTACCAAGGAATCGGGATAGAGCGAAAAGCCTGTCGCCGCCTCATCGCTGCCGCCAATGCGGTACGTCCCGCCCCGGCCCAGCGCGCCGCGCACGCCTTCGGCATAGAGCGTAAAGCCAAACCAGCTTTGGTATTCAAAACCGTGCCGCTCTGACGGATCGAGCGTAAGCCGCGCACGGCCTTTAACGCGGCTGACAATCTGGCGCAGGCCGTCGATGCGCGAACCAAGCGCGCCTGTTTTATCAAGCGCGGACAGCCGCTCTAACGCTTCGTCAAAAGCTCCAGCAGCGTGGATCAGCGGCAAATATGCCTCTCCGCCTGCTTCAACCAATCCACCAGCATCCTTGGTGTCCAGCTCTCGCCGAACTGCAGTGCGGGTCGCTTCATCCAGTGGCAGCGGTCCGTTGGCAAGCGTCTCGACCAAATCGGGCAAAGTGAAATCAACCGAAATGCCGGTCGCGCCGGCAGCCTCAAGCGCCGCGATTGCAATTTCGACAGCTTCGCCAGCAGCGGCGGCTGTGTCTGCGCCAATCAGCTCTGCCCCGACCTGCTGGGTCTCGCGGCGCGGGTCGAGCATGTCGCCTGTAATCCGTGCGACTTGGCCCGCATAACAAAGGCGCAAAGGACGCGGCGCATCGGCCAGGCCCGTGGCAGCAATACGCCCCACTTGCACAGTCATATCAGAGCGAAGCGCAAGGCCGCGCAGGCTTTTCGGATCGACAAAGCGGAACATGCGCCGCGTGCGCAGCCCATCCATGCGCCGCGCCATGCTCTGCTCGAATTCAATTAGCGGAGGGCGCACCCGGTCATAACCATGGCTAGACATAGCATCGAGCATGGCACGCTGGATTCGGGCAGCAGCTGCTGCGCTTTGCGGCAGGCGATCTTCCAGCCCTTCTGGCAAAAGGTCTTGAATTGGGTCAGTCATACGCGCGCCCTAGCCAATTCGTCACCCCGGCGGAAGCCGGGATGACGGTTCGGTGATCAGAAGCTCAACGCTCGCACTTTCTTCACGCCTTCAAGCGCGCAGACCGCGTCCTGCACCGCTTTTGTTGGCGCCTGATCGAGCGAGAGCAGCAATACAGCGTCGCCTCCACGGCTGCGGTCGGGCAAGCGGCGGCCAAGGTGGAAGTTGCCGATATTCACGCCCGCCTCGCCCAGGGTAGAACCCAAACGGCCGATAAAGCCCGGCGCATCTTCGTTGACGATATAGATCATGTCGCCTTCCAGATCGGTTTCGATCCGGGTGCCAGCGATTTCCACCAAGCGCATTTGCGAATCGCCAAACAGACTGCCTGCAACTTCGCGCTGACGGTCAGAGGTCTTTGCCACAACGCGCAGCAGCGTGTGATAATCGCCTTCACGGTCGCGGCGCACTTCGCGCACATCCAGCCCGCGTTCCTTGGCCAGGATCGGCGCATTGACCATGTTGATCGTATCGGACCAGGTGCGCATCATTCCGGCCAAGACTGCCGCAGTGATTGGCTTGAGGTTCAGCTCAGCCGCAGCGCCCGATACTTCGACGGTAAGCGATTGCACATCCGGACCTTCCAGCTGCCCGACCAATGAACCCAGCTTTTCGCCCAAAGTGATATAGGGCTTCAGACGCGGCGCTTCTTCTGCACTGAGCGAAGGCACGTTGAGCGCGTTGGTGACACCGCCGGAGACAAGATAGTCCGCCATTTGCTCGGCAACTTGCAAGGCAACATTGACCTGCGCTTCAGTCGTTGACGCACCAAGATGCGGCGTACAGATGAAGTTTGGCGCACCGAACAGAGCGTTTTCCTTTGCCGGTTCTTCCGCGAACACATCCAGCGCAGCGCCTGCGATGTGGCCGCTTTCCAGCCCATCCTTCAGAGCAGCTTCGTCGATCAGCCCGCCGCGCGCGCAATTGACGATGCGCACGCCCGGCTTGGCCTGCTCCAGCCGTTCGCGCGAGAGGATATTGCGCGTTTCGTCAGTCAGCGGCGTGTGGAGCGTAATGAAATCAGCGCGCTGGAGCAGCGTGCCCAGATCGACCTTCTCCACGCCAATTTCCATTGCGCGGTCAGCGGTAAGGAACGGGTCGTAAGCGATCACTTTCATCCGCAGGCCCTGCGCGCGGCTGGCGACAATTGCGCCGATATTGCCCGCGCCGATCAGGCCGAGCGTCTTGCCGGTGACTTCGACGCCCATGAAGTCCTTTTTGGGCCACTCACCTGCCTGTGTGCGGCGGTTGGCCTCTGGGATTTGCCGAGCGAGCGCCAGCATCATGGCGATCGCATGTTCTGCCGTGGTAATCGAATTGCCGAACGGCGTGTTCATCACCACCACACCGCTGGCCGATGCCTTCGCAATATCGACATTATCAACGCCAATCCCGGCGCGGCCAATGACTTTCAGATTGGTGGCTGCGGCCAGAACTTCGGGCGTGACCGTGGTGGAAGAGCGGATGGCGAGGCCATCATATTCACCGATACGGGCGATAAGCTGTTCCGGTGTTTCGCCAGTGATGACATCCACATCACAGCCGCGCTCTTCAAAAATGCGAGCGGCGTTGGGGTCCATCTTATCGGAAATGAGAACTTTAGGTTTGGTCATTTTGTGATCCTTTGCGAATCCCAGCGAAGGCCGGGACTCCATCAAATGTGTGCTTGATAGGGGAGGCCCCAGCCTGCGCTGGGGCTTACGCCAAGTTAAAGCCGTCCGGCCTTCAGCTCTTCATAAGCCCATTCAATCCACGGCAGCAGCCGCGAGATATCTTCGGACTCAAGCGAACCGCCGCACCAGATGCGCAGACCCGGAGGGGCATCGCGGTAGCCGTTGAAGTCATATCCAACGTCCAGCTCTTCCAGCTTGGCAGCGATTTTCTTGGGAACGCCGGCCTTGTCCTCATCGGACAGACCTTCATACCAATCGCCCTGAAACACCATGCACACGCCGGTGTTGGTGCGCTTCGCCGGATCGCTCGCCATGTTGCGGAGCCACGGCGTAGCTTCAATCCAGTCAGTTACGATCTTGGCATTGGCATCGGCGCGAGCAATCATTGCGGAACGTCCGCCAAGCGATTTGGCCCATTCCAGCGCCCAGATGTAATCTTCCACCGCCAGCATTGAAGGCGTGTTGATCGTCGCGCCTTCAAAGATTGCGCGATTGACCTTGTCACCCTTTTTCAGGCGGAACAGCTTTGGCAATGGCCATGCCGGATCATAGCTTTCCAGCCGCTCGACCGCTTTGGGGCTGAGGATCAGCATGCCGTGCTGGGCTTCGCCGCCCATTACCTTTTGCCAGCTGAACGTGGTCGCATCGAGCTTCGCCCAATCCATCTCCATCGCGAAAACAGCGCTGGTGGCATCATTGATTGTGATGCCCTTGCGGCCTGGTGCCAGCCAGTCGGTGTCGGGGATTTTTGCGCCCGAGGTCGTGCCGTTCCATGTGAACACGACATCATTTTCCTGCGGGATAGAGGCCAGATCGGGAATTTCACCATAGTCAGCGGTGAGCGTTGTCAGCTCTTCCAGCTTCAGCTGCTTGACCGCATCCTGAATCCACACGTTGCCGAAGCTTTCCCAAGCGGCAACCGTTGCCGGACCAGCGCCCAGCATGGTCCACATCGCACATTCCAGCGCGCCGGTATCAGAACCCGGCATGATGCCGACGAGATAGTCATCGGGGACGCCCAAAAGCTCACGCGTCAAATCGATCGCGTATTTCAGGCGGCCTTTGGCATATTTGGAGCGATGCGAACGTCCAAGGCTTTTCGTGCTGAGTTTATCAGCCGACCAGCCGGGCGGTTTGCAAGTGGGTCCGGACGAAAAAAAGGGGCGCTCCGGACGTAATTCCGGTTGGGGCGCAATCGTATCAGTCATGTATTCTCTCCTTACAGAGAGCTCGCGCGGCGTTGGGACCGCGTGGCCCGTCGGCGGCACTAGAGACAAAGCGTGCGAAGTCAAACGCAAATGCGGTTGCGTGCGAAACGACAGGTCGTTCTGCAATTGGTTGCCGCAGCGTTAACCAGTTCTCCCGAACACCCCTTAACCATTGTAAGACTATGTATACAGCCATGAAACGTGCAATCATCTTGTCCACCGTTAGCCTTGCCTTGGCTGGCTGTTCAATAGTGCCTCAGGGCAGCTATGACCGCTCTGCGGACTCTTCGCTCCAGTCAAGCAGCTTCGCTGGCGATCCGAGTCGACTGCCAGTCTCCGCAGCTCCAGCGCGAACGCGAATTGCGGCAGCCGCTCCAATCGCTTCCAGCCCGGCGGCGGCACAATGCCTTAGCCAGCTTGGATCAGCAGGGGTTCGCTTCGATGCTTTGCCTGATCAGTATCGGGGCGAGGGATGCAGCACGCTGAACACCGTCCAAATGCACGCCCTGCAAGGCGATTCAGGCCGGCTTGACGTCAGCAACCTTGGCCCGGTGACATGTCCGGTCAGCACCGCCTTTGCAGCATGGGTCCGCTTTGGAGTGGACCGCGCAGCCCAGGAGATTCTCGGCACACGGCTGGCCAGTGTGCAAACGATGGGCAGCTATTCCTGCCGCAATGTTGCTGGCACTGATCGCCGCTCCGCCCACTCAACGGGCTCAGCGATTGATATCGGAGGCTTCGTGCTGGCCGATGGTCGGCGCATCAGCGTGGAGTCGGGTTGGAATGGCTCGGCAGAAGAGCGTGAGTTTCTGCGCGTTGTCCAGCGCAGTGCGTGTCGCCGCTTTGGAACCGTTCTTGGTCCCGACTACAACGCCGCGCACCGCGATCACTTTCATGTTGAAGGCGTGATCGACGGCAGTTCCTACTGCCGATAAAAATTGCCAGTCGGACTTCCGCGCAAATGGTCAGGCAGTCCGAGCTGGCACCGGCATTTGCTGGATCATCATTGGTGATGCCGTAGAAGCGCTTGATGCCCGCTTGGCTGCGGCTTCGCGCTGCTTTTTCTCTTCTAGCCCAGCTTCGATGCGCACCCTCACCGCTTCAGCAGCATGTGTTGCCCCAAGCTTGTCCATCATATTGGATCGATGAATTTCGACCGTGCGCGGGCTGATATCCAGTTCGCGGGCGATGGCTTTGTTCGAACAGCCTTCAGACAGCCAATCGAGCACCTCGCGCTCGCGCTTTGATAGGCCCTTGATACGGCGGCGTGCATCGATCAATCGGCGGCGCGATTCTGCGTGCCGACCAGCATCGGAATGGACATGGGCAACCATGCGGCGAAGTTCCTGTTCGCTGAGCGGCAAGGTAAGGAAATCAAGCGCGCCAGCTTGTATCGCCTGCACGACTTCTTCTAGGCCAGGCTCTTCACGAGCAGCAACCAGAGGTATCCAAATGCCGCTGTCGGCCAGCTCTTCCAGCAATTCGCTGATGCCATCTTCAACCACATCATCCGAGGCGATTATGACGCCATCGTTTGGCGGCCTGTCGAGCAATTCGACCAGATCTGAGTAAACCTCGGCATGGTGTCCCATTGAAAGGACAAGCCGCGATTGGGTGGCACGGGAGCGGCTGTTGCCGCCGACGATATGCATAGTGATACGTTGTTCCATGCATTTGAAAGTGAACGCATTTTCTGGAATTTACATTCCGTAATACTACGGAAGCGCACCTATATGCTGGGTAAAAATGCGGTAAGGTCGCTGAATTGCAGCGAAAACCAACATCCGAAATGGACGGAGAACTGGCAAGCAGCTCTTATCGTGCATTTACCTACCGCAGAAAATACCAAGTGCGGAATGATAATTACGTAGAATTACGGGATTGGTCGAAATGGTAATCTGGCAGTGAATGAAAAGCACTGCGCAGCGCTTCGCTCCAACTGCTCGAAATGGCATCGAAATAAGGATCGGTGGCTTCGATGCGCCGGTCATGCAGCGGCTCAAAATTATCACGTTCAAGGACCATCAAGTCCAGCGGAAGCCCGACAGACAGATTGGCCTTAAGCGTAGAATCAAAACTGACCATGATGAGCTTAACCGCATCCTCAAAACTCATGTCCCGGTCATATCCGCGCAGCAGGATTGGCCGGCCATACTTGGTTTCGCCAATCTGGATGAACGGCGTATCAAAGCTGGCTTCAATGAAATTGCCTTCGGGATAGATCATGAACAGACGCGGCTCCATGCCGTTGATCTGACCTGCCAGAATGATTGAAGCTGTGAAGCGGCCTTTACCGCGCGTACCGTTGTCTTGCTGCGTGCTGGTGATTGTCTCGCGCAAAATCTTGCCTATTTCGACCGCCACCTGAAACATCGTGGGCAGACTTAGCAAGTCGTTCTGCCGGTCTTCAGGTGCCTTTGAACGCTCTTCAAGCAGGCTGATGACGGCCTGCGTGGTCGCCAGATTTCCAGCCGTCATCACAGAGATAATCCGCTCACCCGGTACGGACCAAGTGAACATTTTCTTGAACACAGAGATGTTGTCCACTCCCGAATTCGTTCGGGTGTCGCTCATCAAAACAAGGCCCTTATCGAGCACCATGCCAACACAATAAGTCATGAAACCAATTTACTCCCGGTAGGCCCAACACACCAAAATGGTGTTATTGCTGGCCAACCATCTGTTGTTCAACCGCAAGGTCAACGGTCAGCACTTCAGTACTCGTACCGAAGGAAATACCCGTTATCGGGGCTGCATCACGGTAGTCGCGCCCGGTTGCCACGCGCACGTAGCGCGGATCGGGGCAAATGCCATTGGAAATGTCGAAACCAACCCAGCCAAGACCCTGCACAAAAGCCTCTGCCCAAGCATGGGTGGCTTCTTGATCAATGCGGTCATTCATCATCAGATAACCGCTGACATAGCGCGCCGGAATTTCCAGACTGCGAGCGGCGGATATGAAAATATGCGCATGATCCTGACAAACGCCCTGCCCAGCCACTGCGGCTTCCTCCGCCGTCGTCGTGACATGCGTCGAACCTGTACGATATTCGACGTTCTCGCGAATGACATTGGACAGATTGTGCAATGTGTCTACCATGCCCGTTTCACTACGTTCGACCTGAGCGATCAACGATTTGACCTTGGGCCCGGGCTTGGTGAGTTCGGTCTGACCAAGAAACGTCCACAGCGGCAAATGTCCGGCGTGATGTCCGATTACCCCGGCATTGTCTTCTGTATCAACCCTGCCCTCACAAGTGATCACAACTTCGCGGGCGCCCTCTTCAACCGTGATGAGATTGACATGATTAAAATTCTGGTCGTCAAAAACCAGCTCTTCATGCGCGCCTTCAAATTCCATATTCCAGTCGAGGATCTTCTGACCCTGTGTTTCCTTGGGCGTCAGGCGCAAGCGCTGGATGCCGTGCGAAACGGGTTCCGCAAAGCGATAGCGCGTGGTGTGGCGGATTGAGAGGCGCATGTTTCTTTGTCCTCTTGCTTAAGCAGTGAACCGGTAATCGGATGCAACGGCGCTGGCGATAGTCTGATTGCCCGCAATGAATTCTTGCAGGAATTCATGCAGGCCTTGTTGGAAGATGTCTTCCACGCTCTTGTCGACCAAACGAATATCCGCAGCGCGCATCTGCTCCTGCGCTTCGCCGGTTTCACCGTGGAGCTTGGCAAGTTGAAACAGATTATCGCGCATGTGGGAGTAACAAAACACCAAGCTGCGCGGAAAACGGTCATCAAAGATCAGGAATTCAGCGATGGAGCGGGCGCTCATTTCCCCAGAGTTGAGCCATTGATAGGCACGTTCTGCCGAAAGCGAACGCAGCACGCTATCCCACTGCCCACTATCAAGCGGCGTACCGACATAGGAAAGTGAGGGCAGTAGCAGATAATATTTGACGTCCAGAATACGCACTGTGCTGTCGGCCCGTTCCAAGAATGTTCCAAGCCGCGCGAAATTATAGGCTTCATTTCGCAGCATAGAACCTTCTGTCGCACCGCGCGCCAGCGTACTTGCGCGCCGTACTACAGCCAGCGCATCATTCAGGTTTGTCGAGCGAACCGGGCGCGCCAGCAAGTCGCACATTGTCATCCAGCCTTCATTGAGGGCTTCCCAGACCTCCAGCGTTATCGCAGAGCGGCAAATGCGGCCGTTTGTGCGAGCGCGCTCCATCATCAGCAATACGCTTTCAGGATTGTCTTTGGACCGGAGTACAAAATCGCACACACTCACGCCGGTGTATTCATCATGGCCAGCTTCATAAGCCTTGCGAAGGCCCAGAGTGGTGAGGATCGAAATCCATTCCTGGTTGGCCATATCCGGTCCGCGCGTCAGAGTCATGCGGTGCCCGGCTTCGAGCAGGCGCGCGGTATTCTCCGCCCGTTCAAGATAGCGGTACATCCAGAAAATGCCGTTGGCGACGCGTCCTAACATCAGTCGTCCAGGACCCAGCTGTCTTTGGTGCCGCCGCCTTGGCTGGAATTGACCACCAGCGAACCCTTCTTGAGCGCCACCCGCGTCAGCCCTCCGGGCGTGATGTCCACACCATCAGGCGAGCACAGAACGAAGGGCCGCAGATCGACATGCCGCGGTGCAAGGCCTTTCTTCGTGAAGATTGGACAGGTGGACAGGGCCAGCGTTGGCTGGGCGATATAATTCTCAGGATCATTTTCCAGCTTCACACGGAAATCCCGGATTTCTTTCTTGGATGATGTCGGCCCGATCAACATGCCATATCCGCCCGAACCGTGGACTTCCTTCACCACCAGCTCTTCAAGGTTATCGAGCACATATTTCAAGCTGTCAGGATCGGCGCAGCGCCACGTATCCACATTGGGCAGTAGCGCTTTTTCGCCGGTATAAAACTCAACGATTTCGGGCATGAAAGAATAGATCGCCTTGTCATCTGCAACGCCAGTGCCGGGAGCATTGGCGATGGTGATCCCTCCGGCGCGGTAAACATCCATAATGCCGGGCACGCCCAAAACACTGTCGGAATTGAAAGTCAGCGGGTCGAGATATTCATCATCAACACGGCGGTACAGCACATCAACAGGCTTAAAGCCGACGGTTGTGCGCATCTGCACCTTGCCGCCGACAACGCGCAAATCGCTGCCTTCGACAAGCTCTGCGCCCATCTGGTCAGCCAGAAAAGCGTGTTCGTAATAGGCCGAATTGAAAATGCCCGGTGTCAGCACGGCAATCGTTGGGTTCCCCTGCGTATTTGCGGGCGCACAGGCAGCCAGGCTTTTGGCAAGGCGGCGCGGGTAATCCGAAACCGGGCGAACCTTCACCTTGCTGAACAATTCCGGGAACATCGCCATCATCGTTTCGCGGTTTTCCAGCATGTAGGAAACGCCGCTGGGCGTACGGGCATTGTCTTCGAGCACGAGGAAATCGTCCGGTCCCGTCCGCACCAGATCAATTCCGGTAATGTGCGTGTAAACCCCGCCCGGCGGCGTAAAGCCGACCATCTGCGGCAGCCATGCGGCGTTGTTGCGGAACAGACGTTCCGGCAGACGCCCGGATCGAATGATCTCCTGCCGGTGATACAAATCATGCATGAAGGCGTTGAGAGCGCGGACGCGCTGCTCGATGCCCTTTGACAGCCGCCGCCATTCACCGCCGGTAATGATACGCGGCACCATGTCGAAGGGGATCAGCCGTTCCTCGGCATCGTCCTCTCCATAAACATTGAAAGTAATGCCGGTTTTGCGAAAGAAGCCTTCAGCTTCTGCGCTTTTGCTACGCATCCAGCTCTCGTCCTGCTCGGACAGCCAGCCTTGATACCCGCTATAGGCGTCGCGCACCGAACCATCGGACGCATGCATTTCATCGAATTTTGGAGGCTCGGAAGCGCTCATGGACCCCTTCGTGCGGTATTATGCCGCCAACATCGGCCAAGTAATCTGGCCTTGTTCAAGATATAAACGTTAGCTGGTCCTACAGTTCCCGCAAGACTCAAGTTCGTTAATTATCGCCGTGATACATTCCGGCGACGTGGGGAACGTAAGGTGCGTGCAACGCAGCGCGACTGCGCGGTCACGCTCATCCGCACCGCCGCAAGCTGCGCGGCGAGAAACAACCCCGTCGCGGGGGCTCCAAAAAGCGATAGTCTCGACCGGCGGCTTGGACTGCAATTCGCTCGGGATTGGCGGATTCTCCACAGAATGCCCTGCCACCACTTGATAGGCGCGCCAGAGATTGTTCGAATAGGGCGTGTGGCTGAAAGGCGACCCCATAGTGATGACTTTGGCTACACATTCAGGCTGCATCTTCGCCACTTCCCGCGCAAACACGCCGCCAAGGCTCCAGCCGATCAGTACAACTTTCTGACCATATCGTTCCTGCACATCGCAAATGCGCGCTGCCAAAAGGCCGAGCGTTTCGGGCGTCGGCCCCAGATTATGCCCCAGGCCCCAGCGCTTCACAGTGTGGCCAGCGCGTTCTAGCTGCTGCGCCATATAGCGCATACGCGTTGGACCAGTGCCAAAACCGGGAAGCAAGATGACAACACGCGGCTGCGTGCTGGGCTCTATCGGCAATTGCGGGCGAAAGCGGCGCAGCACAGGTTCGGCAACTGCGCCTAGCTCCGCGTAGAACAGCTTCATGGAGGGGGAATGGGCATTGTCCGGGCGCGAACCGCGCAGCAGGCCGACGCGCTGCGCTAATGCACCGCCTACAGCGCCAGCAGTGCGCCGGAACCGCTCAATCGGATTTTGTGTATCGGCCTCAATCGGAAACATAGACTGAAGCTACAGGAAAGCAGGAAGCTGCACAATTCGTGCGGCCCCGAACCTGCGCTATTCGCATTCTCCGACCCGCTCGGCTTGAACGCGCATGTCCACATTGACCTTGTCTTCGTCGGGTTCATTGCCGCGAATGAGCACTTGCAAATCAAGGCGCTCTGGCGTCGCCGTTCCGAAAAAGCGCGCAGAACGAAAGGGTCAGGGCCGTGCGTTTCATGGCACGGACGCTGCCATAATCAGCCGCAGTCGCCAATCCGTTCTGAAACGATGCGCATACGCACCGTGCCTTCACCCGATTCGAGTGGAAGCGTGTATGTCATGCGAAGGTCTGCGCCTTCCTCTGCGGTGTTGCCAGCCACTTCGACCCGGCCGTTCAGACCAATATCAGAAGTGCAGGTCATCGCTCCGTCAAGATCATTGCCATCGGCCGTGAAGCGCGAAAGCGTGCAGGATGCTTCGACCATTTCAGAGAACCACTGCTCACGCGAAAAGTCTTCGCCAACGCAGTACAGATTGGGTTCGCCTGCTCCGGTAGCGAATTCGGCGCGCGCTTCGGCAATGGCACTTTCGGCCAGACCCGGTGCGTCAAATTCAACCAGTTCAACTGTGGTGCTGTATTCACCAGCCTGCGGCATTGCGCCGTTGTCTTCGATCACGGCTTCGACGTCGCCGGCAGCCAGCGACTCGTCATTCAGCTCTTCGTCGGTTTCACCGCCACAGGCGGCCAGTGCGAAGGCGGCCATCAGCGGAAGGGCGTATATCTGGCGCATGGTATATCCTTTTGGTTTAGCAGGGCAGCAAGCCGCCCGATTTCGGATATTCCTAAACGCACTGGCCCGCTCTGCCAATCGCAGGCGGGCCAGAATCAGGCAGTTTGACAGCCGCGTCCCATTGTGGAGCAAGCGGCCTCCAGAACCCTAACCAGCAGCTTCAGCGTCAGCTGCGCAATCGCCGACGCGTTCAGATTGCAGGCGGATGACCATGCGGGTTTCGCCCATAGAAGGATCTTCACCTTCCATTGTCATCGTCATGTCCATCGAAGTTTCTGTCACATCGCCAGCGAAGGTCATGGTGCCGCCGTTGCTCTCCTCACCGCCGCAAGACATTGCAGCCGTGAAGCTTTCCGATGTGGTTTCGTAACTGGTCATTTCGCAACTGTCGTCGCCCTCGGCCATCTGGTCCACGAAGCGGCGATAGCCTTGATCGGCATCCTCCTGCGTCATGCACTGCGTGTTTTCCTGAGCGAAAATCGAGCTCATGAATTCGCGCGCCATATCGACTTCTTCCTGCGGTTTGCCGGGCGCCTCGAAAGTCATCAGCTCTCCTGTCGTGCGATATTCACCCGGTTGCGGGGTGGGCAGCTGAGAAGCGGCGGCGGCGATCTGTTCAGGATCGCTCGGGTCATCAACCGTGTTGGTGGAATCACCGCAAGCCGCAAGAGCAAGCGCCGAAGTGGCAATCAAAACAGTCGAAAAACGCATAAAATTCTCCATTCCCGGATTCGATTTACATCGTGACCGATCAATGCGCGCGGGGCAAGCGCTGGAAAGAATTGCCGAAGCGGGATTGCATCGCCATATCGGCCCCTATGGCCGAATTGATCATCAGACGCGGGCTGGAAGAGCCTGACACCACGGGCGATTTTGTGCCCCACAAACCTGCCCGTCCTGAAAAGCTGATGGAGGGCAAACCGTTTGAACTGATTTCCGAATATGAGCCTGCCGGTGACCAACCGACCGCCATTGCCGAGCTGACCAGTGCGGCCCGTGACGATGAACAGACGCAGGTGCTGCTGGGCGTGACCGGTAGCGGCAAAACCTTCACCATGGCCAAGGTGATCGAGGAATTGCAGCGTCCTGCCCTGATTTTGGCCCCCAACAAAATTCTCGCTGCGCAGCTCTATGGCGAGTTCAAAAGCTTTTTCCCGAACAATGCGGTCGAGTATTTCGTATCCTATTACGATTACTATCAGCCCGAAGCCTACGTGCCGCGGTCCGACACCTATATCGAAAAAGAATCCTCGGTGAACGAGGCGATCGACCGGATGCGCCACTCTGCCACGCGTTCGCTGCTGGAACGGGACGATGTGATTATAGTCGCGTCGGTGTCGTGCCTTTATGGCATCGGTTCAGTCGAAACCTATTCGGCGATGATCTTCGATTTGAAAGCGGGTGACAGCGTTGATCAGCGCGAGCTCATCCGTAAACTTGTCGCTCTGCAATATAAACGCAACGACACCGCCTTTGCGCGCGGCTGCTTTAGGGTACGCGGTGACAATCTGGAACTGCACCCAAGCCACCTTGAGGACACCGCATGGAGGATCAGCTTCTTTGGTGATGATATCGAGGAAATCAGCGAGTTCGACCCGCTGACCGGCAAAAAAGGCACCAAGCTGGACAAGGTGCGCGTCTATGCCAACAGCCATTATGTAACGCCCGGCCCCACGATGAAACAGGCCGCCAATGCGATCAAATTTGAGCTGACCGAGCGGCTGAAGGAATTGCATGAGGAAGGCCGCCTGCTGGAGGCGCAAAGGCTGGAACAGCGCACCAATTTCGACCTTGAGATGATTGCGGCGACAGGCAGCTGCAACGGGATTGAGAACTATTCCCGCTTCCTGACAGGCCGACTGCCAGGCGAGCCGCCGCCCACCCTGTTCGAATATCTGCCCGAAAATGCGCTGTTGTTTGTTGATGAGAGCCACCAGACCGTGCCGCAAATCGGCGCAATGTCGAAAGGCGATCACCGCCGTAAGATCACGCTGGCAGAACACGGCTTCCGCCTGCCAAGCTGTATCGACAACCGCCCCCTCCGCTTCAACGAATGGGACGCGATGCGGCCGCAGACCTTTGCTGTTTCCGCCACACCGGGAAACTGGGAAATGGAACAGACCGGCGGCGTGTTTGCCGAACAGGTCATCCGCCCCACCGGGCTGATCGACCCGCCCGTTGAAATCAAGCCGGTCGAAGACCAGGTGCAGGACTGCATCGCCGAATGCAAAGCGACCGCGCAGAAGGGCTACCGGACGCTTGTCACCACGTTGACCAAGCGCATGGCTGAAGATTTGACCGAATTCATGCACGAACAGGGCGTGCGCGTGCGCTATATGCACTCCGATGTGGAGACGCTGGAGCGTATCGAGCTGATCCGCGACTTACGCCTTGGCGTGTATGACGTGCTCATCGGGATTAACTTGCTGCGCGAAGGACTGGACATTCCAGAGTGCGGGCTGGTCGCCATTCTGGACGCTGACAAGGAAGGCTTTCTGCGTTCTGAAACATCGCTCATCCAGACAATTGGCCGCGCTGCACGTAATGCGGATGGCAAGGTCATTCTGTATGCTGATCGGATTACGGGCAGCATGGAACGCGCCATGGCGGAAACCGAACGCCGCCGCGAAAAACAACGCGCCTACAACGCCGAACACGGCATCACGCCAACAACGATCAAGCGCGGCATTCAGGACATCGTCGCCGACACCGCAGCGCGCGACGGCGTGCTGGTCGAAACCGGCGATCCAGAGGTCAACAATCTCGTCGGCCATAATTTGCGCGCCTATATCGAAGACTTGGAAAAGCGGATGCGCAACGCCGCCGCCGATCTGGAATTCGAAGAGGCAGGCAGACTACGCGACGAAATTCGCCGGCTCGAAGCGGACGAATTGGGCATTCCGGATCCGGACAAGAAAGCGCCGATCGTTGGCCGCAGCAACGAGGGTAAGCCGGGGACCCGAAAAATGCGATATGGGCGGACGCAGCGGAAGATGGGGAAATAATCCACCAAAATGTCGCTGTAGTGCAATACAGCCCAGATCGAACCGGAGTATTGTGCACTCTGCCGATCTCTGGGCTGTCCAGTGGGTCGCGCTTGGGATCACAGAAATGACAAATGCGAGATTTCGTACTGGCGTCGCCAGTGTGTGTTTGGTGTTGGCAGGCTGCGGGGGCGGTAATTCAGGGGGCAGCAGTGGCGGTGGCGGTGGCAGCACGGTCAATATCCCGCCGAGTTTCACCAGCCCAAGCGCGGTCTCCTTCGTGGAAAGCCGGACTGTCACGGACGATCGCGCCGTAGTGCAGCTGACAGCAAACGATCCAGACAGTAGCTCCCTTGTTTTCAGCTTTGTTGCGGGAAAAGATGCCGCGCTGTTTTCGTTTGTAAACGGACCAGGACGCATCGCCTTCAATCAAGCTCCGAGCTTTGAAACTCCGCGCGATGCCGACGGCGATAATGTGTATGAAGTGGACGTCAGCGTCAGCGACGGTTTGGCAACTACCCGGCAGACGATCCGCGTAACCATAACTAACAGCCGCGAAGGTCTGGTCGTCAGTCAAGTCGTGACACTCGCGAATACCTTGCAAGGCTCTCTCGTCTTCCTCGATGATAGCAACGAACTTCTGGTTGTCGGCGATCGTGGCAGGATCAATCGCGTCAACGCGGCGACGGGTGCGGTGGTATCAACCCGGCAAATCGCACTACTGCCATCTGAGCAAGTGCTGGACATCGCTTCGCTCAGCCTGACGTTCGCGAACGGAAACTTTTACGCTCTGGTAAAGGATGATGCGACATTACGCCTGCTTGCCACCAATGTGGACACCGGTGCCCGCACCGTTCTCTGGAGCCAGGCATTGGGGGCAACAGTATCGGGGTCGCTCGGATATCGCGGCTCCCAATTGTTGTTGGCGCTTGGCGACGGCGGAAACCGCGATGCCGCGCAGGACCGTGACGACTTTCGCGGGAACATACTGGCAATGGGTGACGAAACCTCGTTGCGTGATCCGTCGACCTATGTCGTGTCACCATTGACCTTGGGTTGGGGGCTGAGGTCGCCTCGCCTGTCTATCAGCACGAACCTGACATCTTGGCCAATTGATCGCGGTGAGACATTCAATGAGCTGAACCAGGCCGACTTCCCGATCAGTCAGGCCGATGCAAATTTCGAATGGCCAATTCGGGATGCATTCGCAGATGTCGGCTTTTCCGGCACCGTGACAGGTACGCTCGTAGCACCGCGCATCGCGCAGGAAATTGGGGTATCCGACGCCGGGCGCTGGCTTGATGCCGCTGACAGTCTGCAAGGTGAAGGATGGTTCGGAACAGTAGTGATCTGCGATGATCGCGGAAACATCTGGACTTGGGATCGCAACAACGACCGACCGATCGAGAAACGCAATCTCGACTTTGGGCGCACCCCCTCGACTAACAATGCAATCGTATCGATGGATGATGGCGATTTTGACATTGGCAGGGCGTTTCCAATTTTCATGTTGCAGGCCAATGGCGTTGTCCTGATGGCCGATCTTGACTCCTGATACAGGGTATAGCCGCAACTACCCTCTTGATTGAAAAGGCAGGCCGGACCATGGGCAATCTATGGTCCGGCCTGCTATTTTTTTGACAATTCTGGCACTTCTCACCGCTTGCGGGCAGGCCAGCGAACCCACGCCCGAAACGCAGCGCATTGCCTTGGATGACACCGGACCGCGAGAGGCACGTGCATATCCTTCTCCGGACACTGCCGAATCTTTTTGGACTGTCGCAGAAAGCGGACAGGCCATCCGGTTTGGCGATTCGGGCGAAGATCCTTGGCTGACGCTGGAATGCGATCTGGAGGAAACGCCGATCGGTTTCACAATCATCCGCCATGCCGAAGCTTTGCCCGGGCAAAGCGCGCTGTTCCCGTTCGTGGGCAATGGAATGCGCAGCCGCTTTCTGACGGATGCTAGGCTGTCTGACGGTGAGTGGCGCTGGGAAACAAAGCTGCCTGTGAATGATCCGCAGCTCGATGTGTTTGCCGGTACTCGCGATTTGACCGCGACCTTGCCGGGTCGCGGGATGTTGGAGATCAGGGGCAGCCGAATCCCCGGTGAGTTTCTCGACTGGTGCCGCGCCGGGGGCCGCACACCCGAAGTCGAGAACTATTCCGAAGACGAACTGCCTGCCGAAAGCTAATTTCCGGCCCGCTCTACCAGCATGTCAGGTGCCAGCACCTGCGGCAATTGCTCGCCTTCGCCGTC
>ENA-ORXU01000447-ORXU01000447.1-marine-metagenome-genome-assembly--contig:-NODE-447-length-47557-cov-9.911816_pt1 | contig 47557 bp, 34 predicted proteins | sample MGYA00237869_ERZ511484 | MGnify/ENA metagenome assembly ERZ511484 | reverse complement strand
AGGAGTAGCCTCAAAAAGGGCTTTGCTGGCTACCGGGAAATGGCTTAGCTTAATGGTGGTGCACCTGCGTCCCCGCCGGAAAATACTACCGCTTCACTACTTTACCCATCCACCGGAATGTGCTGCCATCGGTTACGGTCAGGAAATACAGTCCCGCCGGTTGCGCGGCTAGGTCGAGGGAAGCGTACCGGTTGTATACGGGCTGAGTACTGACCAGCCGGCCGTCGGCGGAGATCACGGAAACCGTAGAATTGTCCGGTAGCGGCAGGTTAGTGCGTAACTCCAACATCTCGTTCACTGGGTTAGCATAGGTGAATACAAAACTGCCCGCCGTAAGCCGCCGGGTGGGAGACGGAGCGCCGGAAGCGATGCCGATGTCATCGATCGTGGAGGAGGTGCCGATGTTCAATAGGTAAATCTGAAGGTCGCCGGTGTACCCGGCGGGCAGGGGAATTTCGAAACTGCTGGTTCTTCCCCTGGTTGTGCTGATCGGTTCGTCCAGTAAAGCCATCGTACCGGCGTACACGTCGGCGATGTGCAGGTAACTGTTCGTCAGCTGATCACGGTCCGGCGCGTCCCTGTGCTTGAGCGTAAAGACGAGGTGAGGATTGGCGATGTCGGTGGCGTCGATGCACAACTGCACGGTACTCACGTGCTCGCCGTCTTCAGCGGCGCTTCTCAGAAAATCATCTTGTGGAACACAGTCGTCGACTTCTTCCGGCGAAGAATCGGTGGAGACAATGTTCAGTTTTTCACCGTCATAATCAAAGCTGCATTCCTCACAGACGGAGATCGCCAAGTCCTGCCGGGCAAGTTCCAGGTCGTCAAACGCGTACATCGTCGGAGCGGATATCTCCGTAGCAAAATAGTTCGCGAAATCTATTTCCTGTACGGTATACGTCTCATCGCCCCGTATCGTTTTGATGTGCAGTTTTACCTTGCGAAGGTCGCCGAGAAAATCGAGGTCGATTCGAGCAAAAGTTGCAAAAAACGAACGCGTGGAACGCTCGAAATCCGTAAGTCCGTAATCATGAAATAAGGAATCGGTACCGTTGGTATATTCGAAACGGACCGAGCCCGTGAACGGTCCGCCGCAACGCGGAAAAGCTAGGGTGATCAACTCTTGTTCCAGTTCAGGGATCGTTCCGCAGATCTCGTTCACTTCCACTACGTATCGCTCCACTTCGATAGCAGGGGTGTTGTTGATTAGGATAAAGTCTTGGTCAGTGGCGGTATACATCTGCCCGCCGGGGGTGTTGAACACCAGTTCGTTGACGGTACTGATCCGCTCCGGAACCTGGGTGCGGTGATAAGAAAGCCGCAGTTCGAACGTCTGGTTGTACAACACGTCTTCCGGAATACGCTGCGGGTTAATGTCTACGGTATCCCTGGTCTCTTCGCCATCAACCGAGAAAAAGTAGATCACCCGACCGGAAACCATGGTGCCCTCAGGAATGGTGGAAAAGTTGCGGTTACGAACATCACCGATCATGTTGGAAAGCTCGGCGGGACACAGATCAGCATGCGTGGAATTTTCCGGCCCGTAGTTAACGTCGATGGTAAGCGTTTCGTCCTCGTCATCAGAAACATACGGCAAGCCCACCGCTTTCCAGGCTTCCGTGATGGACAGGTACGGCCTACTCCCGGCACCGAAAAGTTCCTCCGCGGCCGTCAGGGAGTAGTCGTGGCAGTCCTCGTAGCCGGAGGTTTCCGTCAGGAAGGCCGTCTCGAGCAGATAGACGAGTTGCAGCGCACTGTCCATGCCGATCGGGGCTACATCGAAAGCCTCACCAGCCTCATTGAGTCCCTTTTTGCCTTCCACCACCAGGTAAAACCAGTGGTTGAGTACGCCGCTGTTGGAGTGAACGCCCCCGGCGTCGCGTGAGCTGGTGCGCCAATTCTCCCCCCGGTAAAATTTGGGGTGAAACCGTTCGCCGGGATCGACGAATGAGCGGAAAAATCGCTGGTCGGGGTCCCGTCGGACGGCCGACCCGATCAGCCAGTTGAAATTTTCGTTGTCGTAGTACCACTCAAAGCCCTTTGCCATAATGTCGCTAATGCTCTCATTGATAGCTCCGGACTCGTTCAGGTAGATCAGGTCGGAGGTGAAATCGGTCAGCCCGTGGGCGTATTCGTGGGCGACGATCTCGAAGGTGGTCAGAGGACCGTAGCGATTGCAGTCTCCGTTTCCGAAAGTGGCTTCCCGGCCGTTCCAGAAAGCATTCACGAACGAGTGGCGGTTCATATTTGCTACCAGGGGGAAGCCCTCGTCGTCGATACTGTTGCGGTTAAAGCGCTCCGCCAGGAAGTCGTGAAACTTCACGGAGGCGTGGTATCCGTTCAGCATGGCGGCGTCGCCTTCCCGGTCGGAACTCCAGTGGTTGTCTTCGTCTCGTGGCACGGTCTCGAAATTGGACAGGTCATAGGCGAAGATGCCCTGCCCGCGGCTCTCGTCGTAAAGCTCGTAGTGGTCCGGAGCGAGGGAGTCCACCGGGAACGTGATGTTCCGGTTGTACAAGCCATCACCCGTACCGACGGTAGCTTCGGCGTGAATATTGCTGACAGCGACGACCACCCGGCCATTGCGGGCGTTGACGATGACGTCGAGATCAACCGGGAATCCCCGCCCGCCCCCGGCGGTGAAATTGTATACGTAGGCAGGGAAGTGATCTCCACCCCGCACCGGAAAGCGTTGGTTGATGATCACAAGATCAATATCCGTGAGCTTTAGCTGCGACGGCCGGACGAACGATCCGCCGTGGCCCGCAAGCAGTTCCATGCCGGCCCGCAGGCGTGCAAGACGTTCTCCCTGAGCTCTGCTGATGCGGGTGGTGAGGTCTGTTCCCTCAAGACGACTCAGACGACCGGTCGTAGCGTAAAGCGAGCCGTCATTTACGTGATACACAACTGTACCTCCCATTACCCGCAGGTCCTGGTAATACTGGTGATATTTCACGTGCAGTCGATCATCACTGCCGGAGATCTCGTATTGCTTCCGTAGTTGGTGGTCAACAGCGAGGCCAAAGATCGACGCCGCGGTGATCACATCGACATTTTTGAAGGGCTCACCCGCGGGATAGGCCGTATAATTTTTCCCGTCGGTTTGCGCTAAAAGGCCGACTGCAAACAGGCTCGATAACAGGCATAAATGAAATTTCATTAATTAAATATTTATTTAAGGCTGTGCCTCAAGGTAATACATTTTACTGAAGACAATTATCGCGGTAGTTGCTCAACTGCCTGCGGACCAGAACCGAGCCGAACGTTCTGCGTCCGATCGATATTTAAACGAATCGGGGAATGGGCCTGACGGTTCAACGAAGAACTGTAACTTAGCCGAATCATGACCAAGTCAGAAAAACGCCAATACCTGGAGCTGATTGCGGACGGGCAGCTTCCCGAAGTCGTCGAGCGACTGCAGGCGAAAATTCCCCCTCCGCACCCCGCCTACAAACGCGTCAGTGATCTGGGCGGCCGCCTGCGCGAACTCAACGAACGCATCGATATGGGCACGCTCTCTAAAGAGGACGTGGAACGGGTACGCGGCCGCATATCCGGTGGGCTAAGGGATGTGGTGCGGGAATACGAACCGCAGCCGGCTGCGGCGGAGGAAGCGACAAAGAAAGAAGCCTTTAAACTTAACCTTCAGCCGAAAGAAGCGACAAAGGCACCACCGGCGGAGGAAATGGGATTTCGTGGAGAGGTAATCTTCGAAGGTTCTCCGAGTAGGAAATCAAGGAGTATCGAACTGGTGAAAGGTTATGGTGCCGCCTTCCACCAAGTAACGCAGGCAATCAAAAAGGCCGGCTTCACGATGGAGAAGTCCGACCGCGCCGGCGGGCGACTTTCCGCTTCCCTTTCACCTACCTCCTCCGCCAAGTTCGGTGAGGTGGTTGAGGTATGGGTAAAACCCACCAGGAACGGCCGTACCTGGGTTGAAATAATAGTCGATAGCGCGTCGCCCACTACGATGATGGACTTTGGCCGGCATGCGAGTAAGCTGAATTTGCTGTTTAGCTTTTTGCGGTGATTCGATCTTTTCCGAATATTTCATTTAAGTCTTATGAACTCCAGTAATCGAGACTATCATAATGATGACTCTCCCGGGGCGGCTCGCGGAGGTTGTGGACTATTTGTTGGGTTGCTATAGTTTCCCTTAGTCAGCAACTGATAAGCCTTGTAGATGACCTCGTCACTCGCAATACCTACTTTGAAATTGAGCCTCGGTCTTTTCGGAGTTAAGATCCGAGTTTTCCGGAACCCCTTCGCATTTGTCTAGTATTGCTAGCAATTCATCAGAAGTAATCGTGAGGGGGAAGCTCCCGGCTTTATTTTTCGATCATGAAAACCCCGTTGCCACCATCCAAAGACCGCGTCCCCGTTTTTCGGGCGGTTCTTTTCTGCGTTACCATATTTTGGACCCTATATTCTATTTCCAGTGAAGGAGCTGATTCTGGAAGCGTTCATGCTGGTCGGTTTTCCAAGGATACGGTAGAGGATTTTGTGTTAATTGTACTACCTGTCACCATATTTATAGTGCTAACCATAAAGATGTTTATGTTGTACATGGAGGAAAACAAAACGGATCGTAAGCGGGACGGCGAGAGCACCCATTTTCGGTTCTAAAGAGATTTAAGCACCTCAACAACCCGCCCCACCATCTCATCCGTAATCCCCAAATGCGTCGTAAACCGCACCATTTTTGGCCCGAAGGGAACCGCCTGAATATCGTGTTTGGCCAAAGTCACCAAAAAATCAGTGGCCATCAGGTCTCCGGCGAGGTGGAAGATGCAGATGTTGGTCTCTACCCGTTCTACCGAGGCAACGAAGGGCAGGGGAGCAAGTGCTTCCCCGAGGCGACGGGCGCGGGCGTTGTCTTCGGCCAGCCGGTCGACGTGGTGATCGAGGGCGTACAGACCGGCGGCGGCGAGGTAGCCGGCCTGGCGCATTCCTCCGCCGAGTACCTTGCGGTAACGGCGGGCACGGTCGATCATTTCCTGTGTGCCGAGCAACAGGCTGCCTACAGGAGCGCCAAGACCCTTGCTCAAACAGATGCTGATGGAGTCGAAGAGTGCTCCCCACTGTGCCGGCGTTTCACCGGTTTCTACGAGGGCGTTGAACAAGCGTGCTCCGTCGAGGTGACAGGCCAAACCGAAGGATTTTGCCTCCTGCACCAGCGTCCGCGCCTCCTCGATTTTGTAAATGGATCCACCGCCTTTATTGCAGGTATTTTCGAGTACGAGCAGGCGACTGACCGGCAGCCAGTCGTAGCGGGGTTTGACGGCCGCGGCCACCTGGCCCGGCAGCAACTTACCACGTTCGCCCCGGATCAGGTTCATGCTTACGCTGGAAAGCAGGCTGTATACCCCGCCTTCATACTGATAAATATGGCTTTTCTCCTCACAGATCACCTCGTCAAGTGCCTGGGTATGGCACTTGATGGCAAGCTGGTTGGTCATGGTGCCGCTGGGGCAAAAAAGGGCCGCCTCCAGGCCAAAAAGTGCGGCGGCTTCGGCTTCGAGACGATTTACGGTGGGGTCTTGCCGGAAAACATCGTCGCCCACCTCGGCGGCAAACATCGCTTCGAGCATGGCGGGGGTGGGCCGGGTGGCGGTATCGGAGGTAAGGTTGACGGTCATGTGGTCGGATTACGGTTTGAACGCAAGTAACGACTTCTCCGGCACAGCGCTTGTCAGGAAACGTAATTCCCGTCCGACGACGAACAATTTTAAGTAAGCGCTTACTCTTCCAAGATCTTCAGGCGGCGGAAAACCTCGAAGCCCTGGTGGGTCGAGGTAAGTAGTTCGTAGACGGGCCGGTCGTTGGCGTAGTATGTAGCCGTAACGGCGGTGTGGCCTTGGTTCACGATGCCCCGACCGTCGGGGTCTTCGAGCAAATAATCATTGATAATACTCGCTTCGCGAATTTTGCCGCCGCCCTCGTCGTAGTCGGTATGAATCTCGTAGGTGGAATAGGCCATGCAGCCGACGTCGCAGCCCTGCGCGGCGACCGTTCGGAGCTTTTGCCCTTCCGGTTTCAGACGAAAGGTGGTGAGGACATCCCAACAGGGGTTTTTCGGTTCACTGGAGGCGAACTGTGCCATCTCTTCATCTTCTCCCTGGCTGATCGTATCGGTGGCGATGAGTTCCCGCCGGGCGAGCATCCGGTCGGTACCGGTCAGACGCCTGGTGATGGCTTCATACACTTCGGCGGAAAATTTCAGCTCTCCCTGCGCGCGGTGCAGGAGATTGAAAGCTTCCGTCAGCGTGCTGTTTTCGGTTGAGAAAAACTCACTTTCGGTGGGGGAGCGGTGATTTTTGCCTTCGAGCCAGCGGATCATCCGGAGCCGGCCGGGGCCGTCGTCGAGTTGGGGGTCGAAGTAGATACGCTGCTCCCCGGTGGGAGACACAACGAAGAGAAAGAGGGGATTGCCGAGCGAAGTGTAGTAGTAGGATTTGCTGGTCGAATTACCCGTTGTACGGACGATGCGGCGAATTTTACCGTCCAGACGGGCTACTGCCGTTCCGTCGTCGAGCCGGACTAGTTCAATGCCGGTGGACGTATCCTGAAGGGCAAGATATTCGGTACGGATGTGGGCGATGGCCGCGGGGTCCGCTCCGTCCGCCTGAGCGATCAGGACAAATGGAGGAGCCAAACAGGCCAACAGGGAGAATAATCTCATAACAATTGCTTGTTGAGGTGACAAATTGCGGCCGTCAAACCATGTCGGCAACGACCAGAAATGTGTAACTGGGGCTCACGGATTAAGAAAATCTGACGAATGAATGACCGGACAAATCTCCGGTATTTACGTTCAACGTCCCGTGAGCGACGGGGATGAGATGTGGTTTAAACGCGTTAAGTCGGTCAATATTTGATTTTAAGAAAATTACCTTCGGCTCCGGGGGGTGAAAGTGGCGACTTAAGGGTGATAGACCGGCCGGTACCGATCATTTGCGGGGCGGGGACGCAGGTGCAGAGAAGAGATTTTAAAGCATGCGCTAGTGGCCGAATATAATTGAACACCGGACAATACTTACCGTTGTAGCCCCATATGAGATCAACTACCTATGACTTGGTGATCATCGGCTCGGGTCCGGCCGGAGCTACGGTCAGTCGCTACGCCGCCGAGGCAGGATTATCCGTTCTGCTCGTTGATAAAAAGCAGGAACTCGGTGCCCCCATCCAGTGCTCCGGTGCCGTCAGCCGCCACGCGCTGGAGGAGGTAGGTCTACCGCTGGCGGAGGAGTACATTCTGGAGCCCATCTACGGGTTTGCCATTTACGATCAGGCGGGATCCGCTACCAGGATCGATTACCGCCAACTAAAGGCCGAGGAATACGGCTCCGGCTCCGGCCTTAAACCGCTCGGTTACGTGGTTGATCGCCGTCGCTTTGACCGCTACTGCATGACCCTGGCTGAGCGCGCGGGCGTGCAAACCTGGCTGAAGACCGAAGGCATCGGCTATGAGCCCACTCCGGACGGGCGCTGCAACGTCAGGCTCCGGCGGTTCAATGAAGACATCACCATCAGCTGCCGGGTACTCGTGGGTGCCGACGGCCTCATGAGCCAGGTTGGTAAATGGGCCGGCCTGCAAACCCACATCAAAATCACCGAATTGGCGGGTTGCCTCCAGTTCATCGTCGATAAAGTGGAAACGGATGGGCTGCTGGAGATCGTAACCGGTCATGAATGGGCACCGGGTGGCTATGCCTGGGTATTTCCGAAGGGACATGGCTACGCGGAGATCGGCCTTGGCGTAATACCTACCATGACCGATAAACCCGCCCGCTGGCACCTCGATAAATTTATCAGGCAATCGTTTTTCAAAGAGCGCTTCAAGGATTGCCGCATTCTGGAGATACAAGGCGGGGGAGTACCACTGGCCGCGCCGCTCCGTACCCAGTATGCGGATAATCTGGTGCTGGTCGGTGACGCGGCCCGCCACGTTAACCCCATCACCGGCGGCGGCATCCATACGGCCCTGAGCGGCGGAAAGATTGCCGCAGAATTTCTGATCGAGCACCTTTCCGGCGCTCATGCCTCCGACTGTTCGGCAACCATGTTGAAGGGCTATCAGGACGAGTGGCTCGCCCAACTCGGTGATAAAATGTGGAAACTTTACCACACCAAGACCAAGGTGTTTCACCACGATGACATTCCCACCCGTGATGCCTTTCTCTACCAAACCATGTCGGATTACTTCGACCCCAACTCCGAATACAAGAAAATATGAGTAAGCCCCAACCCGTTCTTTTCGACATTGGCTGGAACGCCTGCATCAACTGCGGTGCCTGCGTGGCTATATGTCCTCAGGAAGCCGGCTTCATCAGCCCTTTTGACACCATCGCCGTAGACCGGCCGTGCGACATTGCCTGCCTGCTGTGCGAAAAAATTTGCCCGGTAGATACCATCACGCATGTGCTTGTTTCAAAGTCGGAAAGTCTGGAGTCTTAGAACTTGGTGTGACAGAGCCCTGCCGAAAAACTTCAATTTTCGTTTAAGCTTTTTAATTAAAAAGCGTTATCGATCCTTTATTACTCGTGATCAGTGGCGCTGGAGGTTCGTCTGTGAACCGGAGGCAGGTTGCCAAACAAATTCTACACCCCGTCTTTCTTCCAGAATTTCCACCCGTTCGGGTCTTTGCCGTCCTTGACCCGCTGTTTACGCTTCTTCTCCCGGTTGCGCTCTTTGCGGTTCTTCTTACGCTTTTTGTTGTTGGCGCGTTCCTTCTTCTTGTCCCAGATGTCGTTGCGACCGGCAAGGACGTAGCGGACCGTTATGCTGGATTCCAGGGAAACGGGAAAAGCATCTCCGCCAACGTTGATGGCGGGTTTAAAGTCATAGGAGACGTTGATCCTTGCGAAGGTAGCTTCCGCGCCCAGGATACCGTCGATGCCAAAGGGGTTGGCGTAGGTCTCCCCGGTCTTGGTGTTAATCTCGTCGGTCCAGCCCAGGTGAATCCCCGCGCCGTAAAAGATGTTGAGCCGGCGGGTCAGGATGTTCTGGTGTTGCTTACCGAGCAGCGTCAGTTTACCCTCGTTGCGGCGTAAGCTCGACTGTAGAATGCCCTCGGCGACGAAGTTCTTATGGATCTGCGGTAAGCGGACCTGGCCGGATGCGCCGATCTCGGTACCCAGCCGCAGGCCGATGGCGGCATCGTAAGACTGTGCCGGCAGGAGCGTCGGGGCAAAACAGAGGAGAAGGAAAACAAATTTTGTCATGTGGATAGGAACGTGCCGGGGCGGGAGTTTGTATACCGCGGGGCGGTAAAATTTTCTTAAGGCTATCGTCACTTGGCGGTGCGGATGTGGTTTTTTGTCCGCGGGCTTACGCTCGGTTCGGTAGTTCCGCACCGCGGCACCGGCTTACGCTCCCGCCGCCACCAGCCGCTTGCCCATCTCGCTGATCGGCGCGGCGAATACCGTCGCGGCGTTCCCTTGCTCCACCACCCGGCCTTTGTCCATGATCAGTACCCGGTCCGCGCGCTCGGCGACCAGGGCCAGGTCGTGGCTGATGAACAGCAGGGCGATGTTTTGCTCCGTGCGAATGTAGTCCAGCAGGTCAAGCACGTCGCGGCGCAGGGGGGCATCGAGTGCGGAGACGGCCTCATCGGCAATAAGTACCGTAGGTCTTGCGGCCAGGGCCCGGGCGATGGCGACGCGTTGGCGCTGTCCTCCGCTCAGAGCACCGGGTTTACGGTCGGCGTAGCGTGCCGCCGAAAGGCCGGCCACTTCCAGCAGGCGAGCCGCTTCGTCGCGATAGGTGTCCTTCTTTTTGCCCGGCAGGTGCACCCGCAACACTTCCGTCAGGATATGGCGTACCGTATGGGCGGGGTTAAGGGAGCTGAAGGGATCCTGAAAAACGAGCTGAACGTTGCCACCGGTAGCCAGTACCACCTCCCCTCCCACGGGTGCAATGAGCCCGGCCAGGCAACGGGCGATACTTGTTTTGCCGCAGCCACTCGGCCCTACGATGGCCAGCCATTCCCCGGCCCGGAGGTCGAAACCGACATCTTCCACTACAGTGAGGGGTGTCGACACCGACCAGGGCCAGGTGGTCGGGGTGGGGTAGGCCAGGTGCAGGGCCGACACCCGGAGCGCGGAGGGACAATCCGCCCCTTCGGAAGCGGTGTCGGACGGCTGCGGGCGTCGTTCGGGGGGGGGGACATCAGCGGAAGTATTTCCCCCTGCGTCGAAAAGCCTATCCTCCAGTTCCAGAATCGTTTTGGCCGGCCCCCGCCGGATGACTTTCCCGGCGGCCATCACGAGCAGGTCGTCCGCGCTGCGCCCGATCACGCCCAGATCGTGGGTGATGAATACAGACGCCATGCCGAGCCGGGTCCGCAATCGCTCCAGCAGTTTCAGGATACCGGCTTCGGTGATGGTATCGAGAGCGGTCGTGGGTTCGTCGGCGATCAGGAGGCGGGGGCCACCCAGCAGGGCTAGGGCGATTAGGATCCGTTGGCGCTGTCCGCCGCTGAGTTGGTGGGGGTAGGCGTTGAGGATTCTTTCCTGGTCGTCGGTGATCTCGACGTTGGTAAGCCAGTGCCGTACGTGATCTTTGCGTTTCGCGGCTTTTTTGATGGTGGGACAAAGCAACGCTACGGCCTCCCGGAGCTGTTGCCCTACGCGGTGAACGGGGTTCAAGGCGGTAAGAGGTTCCTGAAAGACCAGGCCGAGCTCGCGCCCCCGGTATCGCCGCCACTGGCGCTCGTTGAGTTGCAGCAGGTCGATGGCCGGCCCTTCCTCCGGTTGGTACCAGACTTCCCCTCCGTCGATGCGGGCACCGGCGGGCAGGAGGCCGAGCAGGGCCAGGGCGGTCATGCTTTTTCCGGAACCGGACAGCCCCAGGACTCCCAAACGCTGACCGGCCCTCAGACGGAAGGTCAAGCCCTGCACCACGGGTGGGTGGGGCGGGAAGGATATGGTCAGGCTGGTCACGGTCAGTAGCATCGACCGCAAGTTAGGGTTTAACCCCGGCAACGGCATTCGGAAAGGTTACGGCCGCGTAGAGCCGCCTTCCGCCTACCGGTTGCTTTGCACCTGAACGGCTATCGGAACTCACCGACCCCGGCTATTGGCACGGTCCGCAACTTTGCCGGACAAAAGCCTGCTTAAAAGCCCATGCCTTCTCACCTTGCTGTTCACCCTTCTCTGCACCGGCGTCCGCGCCCGGGGCCCCAGTGGTAGCGTCACGATGGATTCTGATGACGAGTTCGCGGCATTCGGGCGGCGGCGCGCAGGTGCGGGGTTTAAATTTTTATAAAGCGTAGTTTGTTTTTTGTGTAATCGTGTGGCAGCCAATCGCCTATCAAATATCGCATATCCCTGATTGCATATCCTTTATCGACCATCACCATTCCGGCACCGCATCCAGGAACCGGTAGTCTTCCGCGGCAAAATCAATTTCCGCCACGATGGTTTCCCGGCCGTTGCTGATCATCAGGTACGGTACCCGCAACGGACCGTTGTAAGTGGCCGCCTGCCGGAACACCGCCGTATCGAGCGGCACCCGGGGCTCCTTACATTCAATGAGCAGGAAAGGGCGCATGTCTACGTCGAAGATGAGGATATCGGTACGGCGGGCCATGGTGTTGACCGTCACGCCGCGCTCCACCGTGATGCGGTTGCGATTATAACGCATGTCGTTAATGAGAAAGTGGACGAGGAGCTGGCGGACGAATTCCTCCGGCTGAAGCACCAGCCACTTCTTCCGGATGGCGCAAAATACCATGCGTTTGCCGCCTTCCTGCTTCACGTTGAGTTGGGGGCTGAAGCGCTCGAGGCGCAGGTCGATGGGGTCAGGGGGCGTCTGTTCGGTAGGCATCGGCAAGGGTTTGTAAGCGGGGAAACAGGAGCAGGAAGGTCTGGTTGAATACATCGTAATGATCGACGACGACATTTTCCGCCCCGTCGAGCAGTTCCGGTTTGCTGAGCCGGGGCCGGAGCCGTTCGAAAACATGGGCCATCCCCGCCGTGGTGCGGTACAGCGTGAGCCAGTCGTGGTTAAGCATTCCTTCGATGTAGCCCCGGACACGATTGGGCATGTGCTCGCGGCGGGAGTGCAGCGCCCAGTAGGTACCCACCCGGAAAGCGTCGAACGCAAGCGGTCCGAAGCGGTCCCAGTTCTGGCACAGGAAGTAGTCGAAGCCGATGTCGGATATCACCCCGGCGTAGCGCCCGTGGCGAACGGCAAGGAGTTGGTTAAGGGCTTTCACGTCGGGGTCGTGATCGGTCAGGTGATCGATGGCGCGGTGCATGATGATGCCCCGCTGTACGCCTTTAGAGAGTTTCGCGAGGGCCTTCCCTTTTACGAAGTCGCCGAGGAAGTTGCCCGTCTGCAGGTCGGTATCGAAATGCGAAAGGGTCAGGTGGGCAAGGAAGTTCAAATGAGCAGTATTTGACCACTAAGATAGGTTACCGCCTTCCCGGTCAGGCGTACCTTTTTTCCACGGAGCTGGCAGAGCAGTTCGCCACCCCGCCGGGAAACCTGCCGGGCGGTCATTATTTTCTTACCGAGTTTTTTTGACCAAAGGGGAGTGAGCACGGTGTGCGCAGACCCCGTAACCGGGTCTTCATCGATGCCGTAGGCGGGGAAGAAGCCCCGGCTGACGAAGTCGTGCTCCGTACCCGGAGCGGTGACAAGCAGTCCCCGGTATTTTTTCAGCCCGGCCAGTAACGACAGGTCGGGCTGCACGTTTTCCACCTGCCGCTGATCCTTAACGACCACCACCAGATCATCGGTGCCTGCCCAAATCTCGAGCGGCTTTAATCCGTTGAGGATATTTTTAAGGCTTTTGGGTGGACGGATCTTTTTAGGTACGTCCGCCGGAAAATCCATGGCGTAGCTGCCATCCTCCCGGGGGATGACGGTAATGGTACCGGCCTTGCGGGTCTTGAAGCGCAGTTTGTCCAGGTGTTGCCCCCCTGATTGGTAAAGAATGTGGGCGGCGGCCAAGGTAGCATGGCCGCACAAGCGGACTTCCATAGCCGGCGTAAACCACCGGATATCAAATTTGCCGCGCCCGCGGATGACGACAAAGGCCGTTTCGGAGAGGTTGTTTTCCGCCGCAATGTGCTGCATGAGATCATCCGCCGGAAACTCGGGTACGGGTACCACGGCGGCGGGATTGCCCGCAAATATTTGATCGGTAAACGCATCGACCTGATAAAGCGGGTAGTTGTACATTGTTTTGTTATTTGGCTGATTAAGAGTGGTCAGGATGGTGATTAGGGGGTGCTAAAGACAGATAGTCTGGAAGTATTCAATCTTTCGCTGTGACTTTTTTTTAACGGAATAGTCTAAAATGCATCTATTCAAGGGTGGCCATAAAAAACATACTTCTAATTTACCTGGCCGATCTCAATACATGATTCATGAACTATTTTAACCAGTCTCCAGACCATCTGTTCTTACGCGAAGGGACAACTTACGTAAAAATTCCACTAAGCGACATCGACTACATCCAGGCCGATGGTAACTATGCCTACCTCCAAACACAAACCAAGCGCTTCGCCGTTAAGCGCTCCCTGGCGGCGATCTCGGAAGAACTTCACTCCCCGACCTTCGTACGCGCCAGCCGTGGCGTGTTGATCAATTTCTCCCGAGTCTCCAAGATCAGCTTTGCTACCGGTACCATTCAGCTGGGGGAACACGAACTGAAGATGGGCAAAGCCTATCACGCCGAAATCAAAAGCCGGATGCCCCGGTTGTAAGTTTTAGTCTTATCGTCTCTCTTGAAATGTTACCTTCTGACATTTGATTTGAATACTGAAGAATTGTTAAACCGACAACCTCTGAACAAGGGTTGTCGGTTTTAATTTATCCGGGGGGTCTTCGCAACCATTGCCGATACTCCCACCTTCTCTATCCGTGAAGTTCATCGTATATGACATCGAGGCAACCTGCTGGGAAGGAGAGCCCCCCGGCATGGTGCAGGAAACCATCGAGATCGGTGCCTGCGAGGTAGACCGCTACGGACAGGTGCATGGCTATTTCAGCCGGCTGATCCGTCCCGTTATGCATCCGACCCTCAGCCTTTTTTGCCGCAACCTGACCAAAATCGACCAGGTAGAACTGAACCGCGCCCGCGATTTTTCGCGCGTCATTGAAGAATTTCAGGACTGGATCGGGGTCGATACCGAGGAATACCTCCTTGCAAGCTGGGGCAACTTCGACCCGGAACAACTGAGCGCCGACTGTCGCCTGCACCATCTTGATGATTACTGGCTCGACGATCACATCAACCTGAAAGCGCAGTACCGGGAGATCAAGGGATTGCCCAAAAAACGCGGTCTAAAATCCGCCGTCAAGCACGAAGGATTCGAATGGGAGGGAGAGCAGCACCGGGCACTGACCGACGCTCAAAACACCACCAAGATATTTCAGTCTTTGATCGATATGTGGCAGTATTAGCTTCTGTTGCTCAAGGCTGTCCGTTTCCCCGCAGAGCTACCGCCCCCGACAACCGTACTTATCGATCAAACAATATCCGCATCCCTTTCTGCTGCTCGAAGAACAGCCCCCGGTCGTACGCCAGGTGACCGGAAACGATCGTTTGCCGTACCCGCCCCGTGAAACTTTCGCCTTCGAGGGGAGACCAGTTCACTTTATAGAAAATATTGTCTTTTTCTACCGTCCACTTTACGGCGGGGTCATAGATCATCACGTCAGCCCACATCCCCTCTTCGAGAAAGCCGCGGCGGTCTACCTGAAAACAAACCGCCGGGGCGTGGCACATTTTTTCTACTACCCGCTCCAGGGTGATGTCGCCGCGCTGCACCATGCGCATCATCATATCGAGCGAATGCTGTACCAGGGGCAGGCCTCCGGGTGCCTTGAAGTAGTCGGAACGGGCTTTTTCTTCAGCCGTGTGGGGAGCGTGGTCGGTGGCGATGACGTCAAAACGGTCGTCGAGCAGGGCGGGAAGCAGGGCGGCGCGGTGGTGCTCGGCCTTGATGGCGGGGTTACACTTGATCTTATTGCCGAGTCGGTGATAGTCCTCCGCATTGAAGGTCAGGTGGTGGACGCAGACCTCGGCGGTGATGCGCTTTTCCTCCAGCGGAATATCGTTGCGGAACAGCGCGATCTCGTCCGCGGTACTGATGTGCAGAACGTGCAGCCGGGTGCCGTGCTTTTTGGCAAGTTCGACGGCCAGGGTGCTGCTCTTCAGGCAACCTTCGGTGGAGCGGATGTTGGGATGCTCGGCAACGGGAATGTCGTCGCCATACTTTGCGCGGGCGGCCGCGGCGTTGGCGCGGATGGTCGCCTCGTCTTCGCAGTGGGTGGCGATCAGCAGGGGGCAGTTGGCGAACAGGGCGTTGAGTACCTGGCGATCGTCGACCAGCATATTGCCGGTGCTGCTGCCCATGAAGATCTTCAGACCGCACACCGTTTTGGGGTCGGTGCGCAGGGCTTCTTCGCGGTTGTCGTTGCTGGCTCCCATGTAGAAGCTGTAATTGGCCGGGCTGCCGGCGGCGGCAACGTCGTACTTCATCTGCAGCAGCTCCTGGGTCAGTGCCGCCGGTTTGGTGTTCGGCATCTCCATAAAGGTGGTGGTTCCCCCGGCTACGGCGGCGCGGCTTTCGGACCTGATGTCGGCTTTGTGCGTCAGGCCCGGCTCGCGGAAATGCACCTGGTCGTCGATGATGCCGGGCATCACCAGGCAGCCTTCGGCGTTGATCTCCCGGTCCGCGGTCCGGTCGATGGTACCCCCCGCCTGCTCGATGAAACCGTTCTTGATGAAAAGATCGCCAACGGAGCTTTTGCCGCGGTTGACGAGAGTACCGCCTTTGATGAGTAGGGTGCTTTTGCGCATGGAGGTCTGAATTTTGGCGCAAGGTAAGGGACGCCCGCCGAACCAAAAGTTACCGCCGAACCAAAACCCACAACGAGCTAAAATACCAGATAACCATCCCTTAACACTCCATCCCTGAAATTTTAAGAGATAAATCTGCAACCTTTGGGTATCGGCAATCGCCCTTGAGGGTGTACGACGAACGGGAGCGGTCTTAACCGAAAGTTCCCGGCAGCCATTTATCCAAACCCATTTATCCAAAATTCCCGCCTTATGAGACTTCTGATTTTCTTCCTCTGCGTATTCGCTTTCTCCTTCCTTCAGTCGCAAGACATTGCCGCCGTCGCGGTAGCCCCGGAGGTGCCCGCCCTGGCGTATCGCGCCGAATCGACGACCGAACCGTCCAAATTCAAACTTAACGGCAAGGGCCGCGAGCGTACCCTGCTGGGCGACCTCGACCTGTCCGGCGTCTGGGGTGGCCCGACCTACAACTACTCCGCTACCGGAGACGACTTTGCGTTGATGCGTGGCGGCTTTGGCGGTCTCGAGTTCAGCGATGAGTTCTTCATCGGCTACGGCGGGTGGAAGAACCGCGAAGATTTTACTACGAACGACGTATCGGCCAGCTCTCCCCAGTACGATTTCAAGCACAGCGGGGTCATCATCGCCTACCGCCCGTTTTCCGACAACGCCATTCACCCCCGGATCTCGGCCATCTTCGGTCCGGGTAAGATGGACGTCACGAAACACGATATCGGAACGGAGAACGGGGTGGGGCAGTCCGACCGTTTCCTCGTCGGTCAGGCGACCGTCGGTTTTGAGCTCAATCTATTTCAGTGGTTCCGTCTGGGGGTGGATGGCGGTTACCGCTTCGCCAGTGGCGTGGAGAACGATTTCGTTACCGCCAACGACATCGGCGGGGCGGTGATGCAGATCGAGGCGCGTTTTGGCTTCAGCTGGTAAAACGCCAAATCCGAGTGTTGTAGTGGAGCGGCCAGGGAGTAAGCAAGTCGGCCAATCAGGCCGGGCTGCTTACCGTCTGGCTGCTCTTTGTTTGGTGCGTGCCGGGCAAAATTCTGTACCTGAAATCAGCAGGAGTAAGGGGCGCTGGCGCAGGTGCAAGAGAGGTTGGAAAGCAGGGTGTTGAAACCTTGGTGGGAGGCGTTTCTGCACTTATCTTGCAACCCGGCACTGCCTTTGATCCTGAGGCGACGGCAATGCTGATGACCCTGAACAAAACGCCGCACTTCCGCGTACTCCGCTTGAAAACTTTGAATATGCCCAAGTTGCGTCTGATGGCGATCCGTGTTATTGCCGTTTCGCTGCTGATGCTGACATTCCCGGTAGCCGTGTCCGCCCAGGCCCGGCTCTCCGGAGTGCTGCTCGACTCCCTTACCAACGAACCCGTTCCTTTTGCAACCGTCTACCTCGACGGCACCAGCTCCGGCGACGTGACGGCCGACGACGGGACTTTTACCCTCGGCCCGGTCATCCCCCCGGCAACCCTGATCGTAAGCCACCTCAACTACCACAATAAATCTATTGCCCTCGGGACAGCTTCCGGCCCGCTGACCATTCGTTTACGCGCCCGTGACGAAGTGCTGGCCGGGGTGGAAGTGATCGACAAGGACCTGCGGGCCAGGAACCTGAAAGAGTTCAAAAAGCTGCTGCTGGGGTCCGACGAATGGGGAGTGAAGTCCTCCCTGATGAACGACGTCGTTCTCCGCTTTGAGCGGGATTACGTTGAGAAAAAACTCGAGGTCCGGAACGACCGCGTGCGCGAAAAACTGCTGGAACGCAACCACCCGGACGCCCGCTGGAGCAGCGACGGAAAGTCATATTTCTATTCCGACGCCGCAAGCCTAAGGGCTACGACCCGTTCTCCCCTGCGCCTGCGTTTGCCCCACCTCGGCTACACCGTGAGCATGGACCTCAACAGTTTCCTGGCCGAATACCGCAGTGGCCGCATGATGTATCTGGGTACTTTCTTTTTTCAGCCCGACGAGAAGATCAAGGCCCGCCACCGCAAGAACCGGCAACGGGCTTATCTGGGCTCCACGATGCACTTTGCCCGTGCCTTGCTGGCCGACAGCTTGGTGGAAAACGGCTTTCAGGTAATGGAAATACGCAAGGATACCACTACCGGTAAGGAAGTCATCGGGGACGTCGACCTGCAAAATCACCTTGAAGAAAAAACGAATGGTGTCCGGGAACTGAGCGGTCTTGCGGGCCGGGCCTTTGCCGTGCTTTACTACGCAGACGCCCGGTTCAGACCCTTGCCCGTGCACAAACGGCGGAAGATACAACCGGTACAATCCCGGTTTGATGTAACCTCCGACCGGTGTATCCTTCTGCCCGGCGGTGTATTCGGCGATGCGGGAATCGGCTTTTCGGGGTATATGGGGACGCGGGGCATGGCCTGGATCCTGCCGATGGATTACGTCCCCGAAGAGTGAACGGACGGTCTTTGCCACCAGGGCTTCGGCTCCTTAAAAAGCCTTCCTTGCATCCTGCGGCCGCGCCACCTGAAACGCTTCGTACCTTCGCGAAAAAATACCCAAGCCATGCCCAAGGAAGCCATTAAAAAACGCAGTAAGATCACCGTTGAGGTAGGTCTTGGCGCCAATCAAATGCCCGTAGAAATGAAGTGGGGCGCCTCCGATAAACCCGGCCCTAGTGAGGCGTGTAAGGGAATGTTACTCGCGTTGTTCAACGAGCAGACCAAGGAGACGATGAAGATCGACCTGTGGACCAAGGAAATGCAGGTGGTGGAAATGGACCGGTTCATGTACCAGACCCTGCGGGGACTGGCTGATACCTACTTCAAAGCGACGGGAAATAAGGAACTGGCCAACCAGATGCAGCAATTTGTCTTCTACTTCGGTCAGGCAACGGGGGCGATCCCGAAACAGGGCGACGGGAAGTAGCTTTTATTCGGGTCATTTGTAACGCAGAGGAGTTGCCGGGCCAGCGCTGCGAACGGGGAGTACGACGAGAAACTTTCAGGGAATCTGTCTTTCCCGGTAACATTCATTTGTACCAAACGACTGTATTTTCTTCAGTCAGGATGCTATTCCCCATCGTTTCCTACCTTCGGCCTCTTACCCGCATTATTACAACCCTTCATCGATCATGTACCGGGTGTAACCCCGTTTTAACTCAACCCACAGCTATGGCATATTTCAAGGACATCCCGAATATTCGCTTTGAAGGAAAAGACAGCGATAACCCCTTTGCCTACAAATTCTACGACAAGAACCAAACCGTAGCTGGTAAAACAATGGCCGAGCACTTTAAATTCGCCATGGCCTGGTGGCACACGTTGCGCAACACCGGCGGAGACCCCTTCGGACCCGGCACGGCCAACTATCCCTGGCTGGGCGACAACGATCCCGTGCAGGAAGCAAAGAACGCCGTGGACGCCGGCTTCGAGATAATGGAAAAACTCGACATCGATTATTTTTGCTTTCACGATGTCGACCTGCTCGACGAAGCCGGTGCCGACCTCGATACCTACGGCCGCCGGCTGGAAGAAGTTACCGACTACCTCAAGGCTAAAATGGACGCCGACGGCCGCAAGGTGCTCTGGGGCACCGCCAACCTGTTCAGCCACCCCCGCTACATGAACGGCGCCAGTACCAACCCCGACTTCAAGGTAGTGGCCTACGCCGGGGCCCAACTGAAAAACGCCATCGATGCCACCATCAAACTCGGCGGCGAGAACTACGTTTTCTGGGGCGGCCGCGAGGGCTACATGAGCCTGCTCAACACCGATCTGGGCCGCGAGGTGGATCACATGGCCCGCTTTCTGACCATGGCCCGCGACTACGCCCGCAAACAGGGCTTCAAAGGCACGTTCTTTATCGAGCCCAAGCCCTTCGAGCCCAGTAAACACCAGTACGATTTCGACAGCGCCACCGTGGCCGGCTTCCTGCGCAAGTACGACCTGATGGACGACTTCAAACTCAACATCGAGGTGAACCACGCCACCCTGGCCCAACATACCTTTCAGCACGAACTGGCCGTAGCCGTTTCCGAAGGCCTCCTGGGCAGCATCGATGCCAACCGCGGTGATTATCAGAACGGCTGGGATACCGACCAGTTCCCCACCAACGTACCAGAACTGACCGAAGCCATGCTCGTCATCCTCGAAGGCGGCGGCATTCAGGGCGGCGGCGTCAACTTCGACGCTAAAACCCGTCGTAACTCCACCGATCTGGCCGACATTTTCCACGCACACGTGGGGGGAATGGATGCCTTTGCCCGTGGCCTCATTGCGGCCGACCGCATCCTTACGGACAGTAAGTACAAACCGATGCGCACGGAGCGTTATGCTTCTTTCGATTCCGGTAAGGGGCACAGCTACGAGAAAGGCGGTCTTACGCTGGAAGCCCTCGCCAGGATCGGCAAGGAGCAGGGCGAACCCAAGCAGACTTCCGGCCGGCAGGAGCTTTACGAGAACATCCTTACGCAGTACAGCTAACCGTGCCGGTAGCGGGTTTCTCCGGCGGATAAGTGCGTCCGGTTAATCAGCCCCGCTGGAATAAGCAAGGCAAAATTTTTACTGAGCCTCCGCCGTGAACGATATCTCGACCACCTCGGTAACGTCGCTGCCAATCCATAACTGGCGGCTGTTTTGACTGAGGAACCCGCTGCCGTAGTAGCATTCCCGGACGGATCGGTGCCCGTCCGCATGGGTGAGTTGCAGGCGGGACGTACCACTGTCTGGCTTCAACCATCTTCCGCCGCCGGAGGGGATGATCCGGTAAGCCCGGGTGGCCCCCTTATTCTCGGCGGCTACCACGAGTTGATCATCGCCGCTGCGCAGACGGGTCAGGGTGCGCCCGTTGCCGGGTACGTAGAATCCGCTTTCCCCGGCGGACAGCGGGCGGAAGGATTTTGAGGAGGGATCGAAGAGGAGGCAAATGCCGTTGAGCGCATCGATGCGTCCTCCCCCCGTTTCGGTACCGTAGTCATTGCCGACGCCGACCAAGTCATCGTAGCCATCCTGGTTGAGATCGACGGTGGTAAGCGCAAAGAGGGGCGCTACCTGGGCGGCGGCCGGAAGCCGGTGGAAACGGAATTCCCCGTTACCCAGGTTCTCGATCCAGACGGAACGGAGAAAATTCGCTTTAAGCGCCGTAATGTTTTCAGGCTTGAAATTTGTCAGCAGCTGCGACATCGTCACCTGCCCGAAGTCGCGGTGAAAGGGGTAAAGGTCCTTGACCGGAACGAGTTGCTTCTCGGTGTCCTTGCGCTGGAAGTGCGGATACTCGGCCAGTTTGCCGTCCGGGCCCAGTGCGCGATCGCTGAGTAGCAGGTCGTATCCGCCGTTGCGGTCAAAATCCGCACCGTACATCGCCACGAAGTCTTCTCCTTCCTGGTGGTAGAGGTGGTTGCCTCCGAAATTGCCGGCTACGTAATCGATGTCTCCGTCCTGATCGAAGTCAGCTCCGGTCAGTCCGTTCCACCAGCCGACGTGCTCCGTGAACGAGGCGGGGGTGGCATCGGTAAAAGAACCGTCGGTATTCCGGAAAAGGCGCAGATGCATTCCCTGTCCGGCCACCAGCAGGTCGACCCAGCCATCGTTGTCATAGTCCGTGAACAGGGCGTCGGTCACCAGTCCCAGTTGCACGAACAGATCGGTATCGGCTTCGGAGAATCGTCCCTTACCGTCGTTGATTAGCAGGTAGCTGTCGGCGGGTTCGGGGTAGCGGGCGGGGATGAGGCGACCACCCACGAACAGGTCGAGGTCGCCGTCGCGGTCAACATCGGCGGCGCGGACGCAGGAGGAAGAATTCTTTACGGCGGGCAGGGACCTGGCCGCGTGTGTAAAATTCCCGGTACCATCATTAATCAGCAGCCGGTCGAGGTAATCCTCGCTGTCGCGGCTTAGTTCGCTGCCTCCAGAGGCAAGATACAGGTCGGCGTCGCCGTCTCCGTCCGCGTCAAAGAACAGGCTGCCGAGTTCTTCCGGTCCGTTCGGCAGGTTGATGGCGGAAGGAGCGGCCCGAAAACTCCCGTCAGCCCGTTGCAGCAGCAGCTCTCCGGCGTAGAAGTGGGAGCCGCTGCGGTAGAGGTCGTCGAGCCCGTCGCCGTTCACATCGGCCGCCGCAAGGCCGGGGCCGTACTCCGATAGCTTGTGGGGCAACAGCGGCTGGACGTTGAAGTCGATGAACAGGCTGTCTTTATGCGGGCCGAAAGCGGAGACGAGCCCGGGGGCCTCCCGCAGGTAAGTCGACCGCGCCTCGGCGGCTACTTCTCCCGCTGCGGGCTGTTTGCCGGCGGGACCGTTGATCGTCATCAGCCGGTTGACCGACGGGACGGGATGACGCGACTGGCGACCACCGGGCCAGGTGACCGTCAGGCTGACGGCCGTCAGGGTGTCTAGGCCGAAGTGCAAATCCTGACTGACGCAGGAGAGATAGCCGCGGACCGGACTCTGGTAAGAAGTGGCCAGCAATCGCCCCTGCCGGTCGAACAGGTCGACCCGGGCGCCGATGGCGGCAGTGTTTCCGTCGTTTTGGCGCAGGCGGACGGCGAGGTAGTTTGTTTTCTGGTGCGCTTCGTCGTCCATCAGGGTGTTGCGGTAGAGGAAGCATTCATCGTTGATGTTGTTGACGATGTAGTCGAGGTCCCCGTCGCCGTCGAGGTCGGCGTAGGCCGCGCCGTTGCTGTAGGAGGGCTGGTTGAGACCCCATTCCTCCGTGACTTTGCGGAAAGACGGAGCGTTGCCGCCCTGATTGGCGTAGGCGTAGTTGGCGATCTTGACGGAGGGGATTCTGGGCAGGAGCATTTCCCGGCTGGCGATGTTGCCGACCGTTACGTTGTAGTCCATGAAATCGCCATCGGTGACGTCCTTCGGGAAGCCGTTGGAGATGATCAGGTCGCGGTCGCCGTCGTGGTCGAAGTCGGCGGCCAGGGGCGACCAGCTCCAGTCGGTCGAGGCAATTCCGGCAAAGCCTCCGATTTCGGCGAAGATGGGGACTGCCCCGTCTCCCGGCCGGTTGCCCAGGCTGAGCTGCAGGACGTTGCGGGTGAACTGGTACTGGTAGCCGTAGCGGTCATTGTTGAGGTAAGCCTGGTAGTTGTTGGGCGGCAGCATCGACTTACGGCGGGCGTTGAACTCGGGGAACATATCGAGGGCGATGACGTCTTCGAGCCCGTCGTTGTTAAGGTCGGCTACATCGTTGCCCATAGCCGAATAAGCGCTGTGTTTGAAGTAGTCGTCGGCCCGGTCGGTAAAGGTTCCGTCCTGGTTATTGATCCAGAGGAGGTCGTTGGTGACGTAGTCGTTGGTGACGTAAATGTCGGGCCAGCCGTCGTGGTTGAGGTCGCAAATACTAAGGCCGAGGCCGTAGCCGTCCATATTGATGCCGGCGGCCCTGGTGACGTTTGTGTACACGGGGTGGCCGTCTCCCTGGTCGCCGTCATTACGGTAAAGGACATCGTTGCGGCGCCCTTTTCCGTCGCGACGCTTGAGTACGTACCGGTTGGGGATCATGCGGTCATCCATCTCGTTAACGACGAGGTAGAGGTCGAGGTCGCCGTCGCGGTCGTAGTCGAAGAAGGCCGCCTGGGTGGTGTTGGTGGTATCGGCCAGCCCGTAAGCTTCGGCCCGGTCGGTGAAGCGGGGCACGCCGTTTGCGTCGTTGCCTTCATTGATGAAGAGCATGTTTTTGCGGCGGCTTCCGGGGGAGTACACGGTAGCGGAGACGTAGAGATCCGGCCGGCCGTCGGCGTTAACGTCCCCAACGACCACGCCACTGCACCAGCGCTCCGCCGCCCCGGTATTGCTCTGCTCCGTGACGTCCTTAAAGGTGAGTTCCCCCTGATTGAGGTAGAGCTTATTGGGGGTGGTGTTGCCCGTAAAGTAGAGGTCCGGCCGCTCGTCTCCGTTGAAATCGGCTACGGCCACCCCGCCGCCGTTGTAGACGTACTCGAAGTCGAGGATGTTGAAGGTATCGTCTTCGGCGACGTGGTTTGCGAATTTCAGTCCGGTGATTTCGCCGTCGGTCAGCTCAAAAAGGGGAGCTTGAGGCGACGGCGCGCAGGTGCAAAGCAAGAACACGAGGAGCAGACAAAGGCACCAGCATTGTTTTGACACAGACATAATCGGTTGTTGATGTACTGTTATACGTCGGACCCACGATGCAGGGTTCTGAACTGAATTACCGGCATTTCAGAGTACCAACCGCGGTAACCCGGTCCGATGGCTCATCGCATACTGACCAGTGGGCGAACTTGAAAGATGACCTTATATATTACAGTACGATTTTTATAGAAATGTCCTTCAGGGATCAGAAGTGCAAGGATAGCCGTTTTTTCCCGAACTCCGGAGGCTATAGTTTTGCCCGGACTTACCGAAGTAGCAATACAGTAGTTCTACACCGGTACAAGATACCACGGAGGGGCACTGTTGATAGTGAAATAGTAACGATTTACCTTAGTAAGTGTTTTTCGGACACTAAGTTGAAATAGTTTGGAATTTATAAGTCTAGTTACAGATTAATATTCTATAATTGTGGCATCTCCGCAAACTTTTTAAGCTTTTTAACCCTAAAAGTTGCATATTTGATTGATTAGGTCTTTCCTGATCAGAAAAAATGACAAAAGCTTCAAGCAGCCATTTCAAGCGCTCGCTCGTTATCAATATCAAGCACCAAGTTTAGCACATACTTACGATCATACATACAATTACACAACTCACTATATCATGAAACAACTTCTATGCCTACTGCTGTTCGTCCTGGGGACTGCGGCGGTCAGTGCTCAAACTACTATATCCGGTACTCTGCTGGATACGGACGGCTTCCCGCTTCCCGGGGCTACGATCCTGGCTAAAGGCACCAGCACCGGTACGGTCGCTGACCTCGACGGAGCCTACAGCCTCAGCGTGCCGGAGGGCGTCACCGAACTCATCATTTCCTACACGGGCTACGAAACCCAGACGCTTTCCATTGACGGCCGTTCCTCCATCGACATCGTATTGTCCGAGGGGGTTTCGCTCGACGAGATTGTCGTGACGGGTTATACCGTAGAGAACAAGCGCGAAGCTACCGGGGCTATTTCCACGGTCAGTACCGAGGAACTTACGGCTATTCCCAGCGGTAACGTAGAGCAACAGCTCCAGGGCCGCGCGCCCGGCGTTACGGTGATTACCAATGGCCAGCCCGGTACGACCTCCATCATACGTATCCGTGGTTTTGGTTCCTTTGGGGGCAACTCGCCACTTTACGTAGTTGACGGGGTACCGGTTGACAACATTGAATTTCTTAACCCTGACGATATCGAGGCCACTTCGATCCTGAAGGACGCCGCCTCGGCGTCCATCTACGGCTCACGCGCCGCCAGTGGCGTTGTGGTTATCCGGACCAAGCGGGGTAAGAAAACCGCACAGCCGCTGAAAGTCAGCTACAACGGTCTGGTTGGATTTACCGACCCCGGAACCGGACCAAGCTTCCTGAGTCCACAGCAGGACGCCGATAAGGCCTGGGAAGCACTGCGCAATGACGGTCTTTCTCCCGGAGACGATAACTGGGGTCACCCCCAGTACGGTAACGGTGCCAACCCCGTGCTACCTGACTTTCTGATCGTAGGTAACGTCGGCGGCGGTGAAACCAACGGTGTTACCGGTTCGGTCAATCTCGACGAGCAGCGGGACCTTTACAATGTAGACGCGCGCTCCGGTTCGATCGTCCAGCTGGTACGCGCCAATAAAGAGGGCACGGACTGGTACGACGCCATTACGCGTACCGGTATCCTACAGCGCCACACCCTGGGATTCTCCGGTTCGACGGAGAACTCGCGCTACTACATCGGAGCGGGTGCACAGGTGCAGGAAGGGATCCTGGTCAACAACGATTTCAAGCGGTACTCACTTCGCATCAATTCTGAGTTCGACCTCGGCCGGTACATTCGCATCGGGGAGAACATTCAGATTACGCACCGCCAGACAAACGGTCTGCTTGGCGGCAGTGGTGGCGCTGGGGTATCCGATGATGAGAACAGTATCCTCGGTGCTTTCCGCATGAACCCCATCATTCCCGTCTTAGATGAGTTCGGCGGTTACGCCGGTACGCGTGCTCCGGGCTTTAACAACCCCCGCAACCCCGTTGCCGAGCGGGAGGGTATCGCCGATAACCGCGGTTTCAGCAACCGTCTTTTCGGTAACTTATACATTGAGGTCGAGCCGATCAAAGACCTCGTGCTTCGTTCCAGTTTCGGTGGTGGCTTCATTGGCTTCCACAGCAACTTCTACAACCGCCAGACTTACGAAAACTCCGAGAACAACGCCAGTTTCGGCTACGGTGAGAACCAAGGGTACTTCAATGACTGGACCTGGACCAATACGGTAAACTACGGAAAGTCGATCGGTACCAACAACTTCGACGTACTGGTTGGTTATGAAGCCATCGAAGGCGGCAACGGCCGTTTCAGTGGGGCGAGTGGCATCAACCCCTTCAGCCGCGACATCAACTTCATCAACCTGTCTACGGTTCAGCCCAACCCACCCTTTAGTGGCTACGGCGTCCCCGTTAAGTTTGCCTCCGTGTTCGGTCAGTTGAAGTACAACTGGAACGACCGGTACTACCTGACGGCTACGCTTCGCCGCGACGAGTCGAGCCGCTTCGGCGCCAACCAACGTAGTGGTACGTTCCCCGCTTTCTCCGCCGCATGGCGTGTAACCGCCGAGCCTTTCATGTCTAATCAGAGCTTCTTTACGGACCTGAAGATCCGTGGTGGCTGGGGTGAAATGGGCAACTCCAATAACGTAAGCGCAAACAACCGCTTCTCGCTGTTTGCCCAGTCGCTGGGCGCTTCCAGTTATCCTATCGACGGTAGCAACAGCGGTGCCGCCATCGGCTTCTTCCAGAACCGTATCGGCTCCGAGAATGCCCGTTGGGAAACGTCCGTTACCGCCAACGTCGGTTTCGACGCTACCATTCTCGGTGGCAAAGTGGACCTGATTGCCGATCTGTGGCGTAAGACAACCAACGACCTGCTGGTGACACTTCCACTGCCTGCCGTTAATGGTGCCGCCGCCGCACCCTCTACCAACATCGGTAGTATGCTCAACCAGGGTCTTGACATGGCGATCATTTACCGCGATCAGTTCAACAGTGACTTCGGCTTTGAGTTAACCCTGAACGGTGCTTTCCTGAAGAACGAGATCACCAAGTTTACCGACGACATCGACTTCTTTGAAAGCGGCGGTAGCCGGATCACCGGTTCCATCGTTCGCAATCAGGTGGGCCGCTCGCTCTCCTCCTTCTGGGGCTACCAGGTCGCCGGACTCTTCCAGAGCGATGCTGAGGTTGCCAGTGCTCCTACCCAGAGTGAGGCTGCTCCCGGTCGTTTCCGCTTCGTGGACAACAACGGTCGTGACGACCGGGGTGAGCTAACGGGTGTGCCCGACGGCCAGATCACCGAAGCCGACCGGACCTTCCTCGGAAGCGCCGTGCCGGACTTCACCGGTGGTTTGAACCTTAAGTTGACCTATAAGCAGTTCGATCTCGGTACCTTCCTCTATACCAGCCTGGGCAACGAGATCTACAACAACTCCAAGTGGTTCACCGATTTCTACGGGACCTTTAAGGGCGCCTCCGTCTCTACCCGAGTCCTCGACAGCTGGACGCCGGAAAACACGGACACTACCGTTCCGATCTACGAAACCGCCTCCAACTTCAGTACTTCGCAGCAGTCCAATAGCTACTACGTAGAGGATGGTTCTTACCTGCGCATGCAGAACCTGACCCTGGGTTACACGCTCGACAACAGCGCTTTCAACGGTGCGTTCAACAACCTTCGCGTCGCTGTTTCCGCTACCAACCTTTTCACCATAACCGGATATGAAGGGCTGGACCCCGCCGTTGGCGGATCCGCCGACACCGATTTTGGTGTCGACGTAGGCAACTACCCCGTAACCCGTGGTTTCAACTTTAACATCAGTCTGGACTTTTAATTAGTACAACTATCAAAACAATATTACCATGAAAGCAATAACGCGCTTTTTCCTGCTACCCCTGGCATCCCTCCTCCTGGCGGGATTGCTCTGGACGTGTAGCGAAGACTTCCTTGAAGTAGCCCCCCGTGGAGCCCTCGACGAAAACGTACTCAGTGCCGAACCCGGTATTGAAGGGGTTCTGCTGGGTGCTTATGCCCAGCTGGGCGGCCGGGGCAACTACTTTTCCGGAGCCTCCAACTGGGCCAACGGCTCTATCCAGGGTGGTGAAGCCAATAAAGGCACCAACGATGGTGACTTTACCGACATCAACGAGCTCGTACAGTACAAGCTGGAAGCTACCTCAAGAATCCCGAACGATCGCTGGGGAGGCCTCTTCAATGGCATCACCCGTGCTAACGCAGCACTAAATCTACTACTATTAGAACAACTTTCGGACAACCCTCAGATTGCTCAAGGAGATGCAGACCGCATTGAGGGTGAAGCACGTTTTCTACGGGCCCACTACTATTTTCAGCTGAAAATCTCTTTTAACCAGGCTCCCTTTATTCCCGAGGGACTCACGCTGGAGCAGCAACAGATGGTTGTTTCTTCCACCGATATCTGGGATGAGATTGAAGCCGATTTCCGTTTCGGATATGAGAACCTGCCCGAAACCCTGTCTCAGGCCGGTCGCGCCAATAAGTGGGCCGCCGGTGCTTACCTCGGTAAGACCCTCCTGTACCAGGAAAAGTGGGCTGAAGCCCGTACGGTGCTTCAGGACGTAGTAAGCAATGGTAAGACGACGAACGGCCAGGACTACGGGCTGCTCGACAACTACGCCGAAGCTTTCAATGCTGATTTCGATAACAGCAAAGAATCCGTTTTTGCCGTACAAGCTTCCGCTAACTCCGGAACGACCAACAACGCCAATCCGGATTTTGTACTGAACTTTCCGCACAACACGGGAGCTGACGGACCCGGCAACTGCTGTGGTTTCTTTCAGCCGACGTTCGATCTTGCGAACTCCTTCCGCACTAGCGACGGTCTGCCCCTGCTCGATAATTCTTATAACAGCTCCGATAACCGTCTGGTCAACGACCAGGGTGTTGGTGGCAACGATGACTTCACCGAAGATGCCGGTCCCGTCGATCCCCGCCTTGATCATAGTGTAGGTCGCCGTGGAATCCCTTATCTCGGTTGGGGACCGCACCCCGGCATCGGATTCATTCGGGATCAGCCCTACGCCGGTCCCTACTCGCCCAAGAAGTTCGTCTACTACGCAAGTCAGGAAGGCACGCTTTCCGACGGTACCTCCTGGACCCGCGGTTACGGCTCGATGAATTACAACATCATCCGTTTTGCCGATGTCCTGCTCATGCTGGCCGAGGCTGAAATTGAAACCAATAACATCGATGCCGGTCTTGCGTTAATCAACCAGGTACGGGAGCGCGCGGCCATGTCTGACGGTTTCATCAAGGACGAAGATGGTTCCAACGCCGCCAACTACGAAATTTCTTTGTACGATTCCTTTGATAGCCAGGACGAAGCCCTGACCGCACTTTACTTCGAGCGCAAGCTTGAACTGAGTGGCGAAGGTCACCGTTTCTTCGATCTCCGCCGTTGGGGTCTGGCCAAGTCTGAGCTGGATCGCATCATCGCTAACGAGCAGCAGTTTCTTCCCGTAGCATACACCGGTGCGACGTTCACTACGCCTCAGGATTTGTTCTACCCGATCCCCCAGGGCCAGATCGATCTTCAGGGTGCTGAAATTCTTCCCCAGAATCCCGGCTACTAAACCTGAAAATGGAAGTAATACCGGTTAGTTAAACCTGCCGGTTTTCCGCTGAACTTATGAAATCAACCCTGCGTACCGCCTGATCCGATCAGCTTGGTATGCAGGGTTTTTTATTTTGATTAAGCTCTTTACCCGAGCTTCCGGGGTGGATTTGTTACCGGATGTATCTTTACCGCTGGTAACACTCTTTTTACGTTTATGATCCCCGCTCTTTTATTCAGCCTGCTATTTATATTACCCACTTGGTGGCTGTGGAAAAAAGAACAACGTGGCTGGGCGGTATTGCCCCTGATCACCTGCCTGATTCTGCTGGGATTCACCATCGCGATCAAACTCGACGACGTGAATCACCGGCAGGCCCGCGCCGATGTAAATGTGCTGATCGCTGAGCTCAACCGATCCGATCTGTTCGTCGCCAATGACCTGACTAACCCGGACGACTTCATTTTTTTGGCGGGTGTTGCGAGTAAAGCCCTTCATGGCGCCCGTGACCTTGCTCTGGAACGACAACCGGCGATTGACTCCACCCTTTACCGACTTGCCGCCTGGGCGGCCGACCGGGGAAGGTTGCGGCAGTGGCGACGCAACACGAACTGGGACCGGGAGATTTTTTTCCTCGCCCACGCCGGGGCCGCCATCGGCCACTATCAGCTGGCTACCAACGACGCTACTTTCGACGCTGCTTTCCGGGCCATCGGAGAACACCTCGGTAAGCGTATCGACCGTGGTCGGTACAAACACCTGCTGAGCCGGCCGGCCGAAGATTACTATCGCCCGGCGGATAACGCTGCTGCCCTTTACACACTTTCACTTTACGACAAACTTTACGGGACGAACTACACCGATCCCAACTTTAACGACTGGACCACTTATCTGAAAGATGAGCTGTACCACGCCGAATCACGCCTGCCCTGCGCCGCTTTCAGTGCCACCGACCGTTGCCAGCTGGAACCGACGGCCACCGCCACCGGCCTGTACATAGCCTTCCGGGCCGCCGCCCGTCCTGCGGCGGTTGAAAATGATATTCCGTGGCGGGAGTGGTTGCACTATTTCGGTAAGACTTCCCTCAGTCCGTTTTCCCTGGGTATCCGGCCCAATATGCACGATGGCAAGCAGGCAAGGTTTTGTGAGCAGGGGGCTTATCCCCTGGATTGTAACCGCTACGAGGAAGAGATCGGTCTGTGGGCTGCCGCCGAGTACGGAGGGGATTATACCTATTTTCGGTTATACGCCACCAATGCGTTGCAGCGGTGGTTCTTTGAACCCCGCTATTATGCCGGGGAGCGGCCTGCACGGCGGGTAGGCTCGCTTACCGGATTGGCTTTACGCACGGTGGGGGAAAGCGTACGGTAAGGAGGTGAAGTACACCGGGCGTCGGGCGCTTCGCAGGCTGAAGTCAGGTTATGGAATATGCTTTTTATTCGGGCAGGCGCCGAGTACCGTATGTCAGATATAACGGACTTGCGTAACCAGACAACAATCAGCCGAAAAACCGGTATTCAATAATCAGTACTCCAAATTTCCGACCTTCACCTGCTTACGCCACACCTCCGCAAACCGCCGGTGCCCGAGCAGGTAGTAGTGCAGGATGATGCTGTCCGCCACCCGGCCGATCTCGGTCCGGTCCGGTCCGATGGCCGCCGCTTTGATCTGCCGCTTTCGTTCTCCGCGTCGCCTGATCCAAAGCGGAAGGTGGGCGTAGAAGTGAAAATGAGCACGTACGATAGAGCCGATGTGCGCGACGTTGCCCTGGCTGAGGAAGAGTACCCCGGCCATCCCGTCGAGCACTATTCTTACGGGCAGCCACCAGACAAGGCGCGATAAGGGCTCGTTCTTGAAACTGGTGGTCAGGGTGTTGCGGAAGTTGAGGTAAGACTTGCGCGGGGTGTTGTAATTCAGCGTGCCGCCACCGACGTGGTAAACGACCGAGGCCGGCTCGGCCAGGACCTTGTATCCGGCGCGCTTCATCCGCCAGCAAAGATCGATCTCTTCGGCGTGCGCAAAGTATTCAGGTTCGAACCCACCAAGGGCGTGAAACAGATCGGCGCGACAGAACAGCGCGGCCCCGGTGGCCCAGAAGATCTCGGTAAGGCCGTCGTACTGTCCCTCGTCACGTTCGGTATGCGTGAAAAGCCTGCCCCGACAGAAAGGGTAACCCAGGTAGTCCAGATAACCACCGGCGGCGCCGGCGTATTCGAAGCGGTCGTGGTCCGCTTCGGCGAGGATCTTAGGTTGAATGGCTCCTATGCTTTCGTTTTTGAAGTGGGGAACGATGTTTTCGATCCACCCCGGCGTAACCCGAACGTCGCTGTTGAGCAGAACGTAGAGGTCGGCCTGCACCTGTTGCAGAGCCCTGTTGTAACCGTCAGCAAAACCGTGGTTTTCGGACAGTCCGATCAGTTCTACGGCGGAGTGGTGCTCGCGGAGCCAGGGAACGGAGTCATCGGTACTGGCGTTGTCGGCTACGACGACGCGGGCGTAGGGGGGCAGGTTGTCCACGACCGTTTGCAGGTACTCCTCCAGGTAGTTCCTGCCGTTGTAGTTGAGGATGACTACGGCGGTGGCGGGAGCGTATGTGTTTTTCGATTTGTTAGCCGGTAGCTGCGCGGCGAGAAGGGCGGCGCGGGCGGCTACTTCATCTTCGGCCAGCTGTGTTTTTAGGCTGGCTAAATCGTTGAGCGTCAGATCGCCGCGGAGGTGTCGGTGCAGCGAAACGGTAACGACCTCCCCGTAGAGGTCTTCATCGAAATCAAAGACGTTGAGTTCGATGACCACGCCGCGCCCGTCGTTCAGGCTCGGGCGGTCGCCGATGTAAAGCATTCCTTCCAGTTGGCGCTCTTTCCAGCGAGCGTGTACCGCGTAAATGCCGTTTTCAGGAATCAGTTTGAGCGGGTGAGTGGGGGTGATGTTGGCGGTTGGGAAATCGATCGTACGGCCAATTTTTTTTCCCGCTACTACGACGCCGGTAATTTCGTAAGGACGCCCTAATAACACGGCGGCACCGCTGACGTCGCCTGCGAGCAGCGCGTTGCGGACCTTGGTAGAGCTGACCGTAATTTCGTTCACCTCCTGGGCGCCGATCTCGATCACTTCGTAACCGTAGGCAGCGCCGTGGTGGCGTAGGTAGGAGAGGTCGCCCTTTCGGTCTTTGCCGAACCGGTGATCGTAACCAATGACGATGCGCTCGGGGGCGAAATGCCTGACGAGGAAATTCTCAATATATTCCTCCGGCGTTTGCTGGCTGAACTCATTCGTAAAGGGAACTACAACGAGGTGATCGATGCCGGCAGCTTCACAACAGACCGCTTTTTCGACGGTGGTGGTGAGCAGGCGCAGCGTATCATCCGCCGGATTCAGGACCGTGCGGGGGTGGGGGTCGAAGGTGATCACTACCGACTCTCCTCCTCGTCGTTCGGCCAGGCGACGGATGCGGGCCAGCAGTTGCTGATGCCCGCGGTGAACACCATCAAAGCTGCCGATGGTGATCACGGCACGGCGGAAACGGGGCAGGTTATCTAGTTGGTGGTGAGTAATCATTTGTACTGGGGCGGGAACGCGGGTGCAAGGTAAGCAGCAGTTTTTAGATGGTGGTTTCCGGTTATCGTATATCGGTGAACTTTCGTGACGGAACCGAAAGCCCTTAAGTGTCAACACAAAATCTGCCGCGCACAACCGAAAACTGCCAACCAATTCTTTGCATCCCGCGGCCGCGCCTCAAAACCATCGGTCCGCCAACGCTGTTTGCCCCCCGATGGAAGAAAGCAAAATCGTACGCGCCCTGGCCTCCGTTCAGGATCCTAATACCGGACAGGACCTGATCACCGCCAACATGGTCCTGCACCTGAAAGTGGAAACGCCCGACGTCTCCTTCACCCTGCAACTTCCCAAGCTGGACGCCGACTATAAGCAGCAACTGAACTTTGCCTGCCAGGAGGCCATCCTGGACGTTTACCCCAAAGCCAACGTCCATGTTCATATGCAGAACCCCGGAGCCGCTCCTGCGACAAAAGGCGGTGGCGGGCCGCAAAAAGGTAATCCACTGCCGCACGTCCGCAACATCATTGCCGTGGCCAGCGGCAAGGGTGGGGTGGGGAAGAGCACCGTTGCGATCAACTTGGCGCTCGCCCTTCAGGACCTGGGGGGTGCCGTGGGCCTGCTCGACGCCGACGTTTACGGCCCCAGCGCGCCGACCATGCTCGGCCTGCAGGGGCAAAAACCGACCGTGGAAAAGATCTACGGCAAACCCAAAATCAAGCCGCTGTTCGCCTACGGACTACCCGTGATGAGCACCGGCTTCGTCGTCGAACCGGAGCAGGCAGTCGTACTGCGCGGTCCCCGGCTGAGCGGCATCATCAAACAGTTCCTCGAAGAATGTGTCTGGCCCCCGCTCGACTACCTAATCATCGATCTTCCCCCGGGAACCGGCGACGTGCAGCTTTCCCTGGTGCAAACCGTTTCCGTTACCGGGGTCGTACTGGTCACCACGCCCCAGGAGGTCGCCCTGGCCGACGCGATCAAAGCCATGAATATGTTCTTCCTGCCCGACGTGCAGGTGCCTGTGCTCGGCGTGGTGGAAAACATGAGTTGGTTTACGCCTAAGGAACTGCCCGACAACAAATACTACCTCTTCGGCAAAGACGGTGGTAAGACCCTGGCCAAGAAGTCCAACTCCATGCTGCTGGGACAGGTTCCCCTCGTGCAGGGCATCCGCGAAGGCGGCGACGACGGTAAACCCTCTTTCCTGAATAAGGACGACGAGATTACCCGCGAAGCATGGCTTAAGGTGGCTAAAAACGTTGCGCGGCAGACCGCGCTTCGTAATGAGATGATGGGGGAGACTAAGGTGGTGGAGGTGAAAAGTTAGGCTTACTCTTCTTCTTTAATTTTGACAACGGGAAATAAGGCGGTCACCAATGCCAACATCTCAGGGAAGTTTTGCGTCAGTTGCTCAAGGTTAACCCGCTCCAACAGCAAAGCTCCTTCCCGCAGCTTACTTCCGTACTTCTGTTTGCGTCCTTTGCCCCTCTTTTCTATCCGGTAATAGCGGCCTAGTATGGTATTGACTACTCCGGCCGGATTACGAATGTCTCGGACTTCATTGTAGGCAATCGTGTCGTCATCGGCAATTGCCTGATCGGGTTTGATGCGTTTTCTGTTGGCGAAAGCCAGGTTGAAAATTGCCGGTTGGGAGAGGAAGAAAGTTTCCATTTCTTGCACCATGAAGTAGACCAGGTGTTGGTGTGGCTGCTCGATATTGAGTTGGAGGAGTCGTTGGTCTTCTTCTCCGGCGGGGCGGTCGAGGTCAACGAGTAGTTTTCCTTCATCCGCAGTCCCTAACTTCTTGAACCAGGAATTTCTGGTAGGTACCCAACCACCACCGAGTTCCAATTCCAGGTTGAAATCATAGTGCCCGAGGCGTTGATTGAATAATTTATAAAACGCCTCCCGCAAAGCGAGTGTGTTCGCGACGGTAGCGGCCGCGTCGTTGGCGTGGGCAACCGTACCTCCCTCGATGTAGATGCGGACTATTGCCATCGCGTACCGCCGAGTTTGCCCATCATCCAGAGTTGGCCAACGGTTACACCTTCATCAATTTCTGGAAAGTCGTCATCTCCGTTTACTTGTACGTTTGTTTCGTTGTCGCGGTCCTTCTCGTAGATAAAGACATCGTCGACATCAAACGAATTTAGGAGTAGGGGAGAGTGGGTATTGATGATCATCTGCGTACCGTTGGCGGCGGCGTATTTGATGCCTTTGGCGATTGAGTTGATCATGTCGGGGTGTAAGCCTATCTCTGGTTCGTCGATGAAGACCAGCTTGCCTCGCTCGGGGTTGTAGAAGATGGCGAGTAGGAGTAGGAAGCGGAGGGTTCCGTCGGATATGTGATCGGCGGGGACTGCCCTGGCTAGACTTTTTTCTCTAAGCACAAGGAGTGTTTTATTGGCGAATACGTCGAAGGAGATGTCTTTGAAATGGGGGTTGACGTTTAGCAGCTGATCTTCTAACGCATCATAGCTTATGGAATGATGGTTATTTAGCTGTTGTAAAATGATCGCGAGGTTCTTGCCATTGCTACTAAAGCGTGCTTCCTTTGAATAGCCGGTAAGCTGGCGGATGGGGCTTGACTTTGTGGTGTCAAAGTATTCGTATACGTTAAACTTCCTGATACTAGCCTTCAACGACATGACAATGAATGAGAGAATGTTTTGATCTGTTTGACGAAGTACTAACTCATGAGAATTATAGTCATGGCTTTTTATTACTTGTGTTTGAATGGCCTCGGTGAATCTTGTATCGTTGAATTCTAATCTTATGTCTTGATTATTATACGCATATAAATAAGTTAGCTGCGATTTGTTTCCATCGGGTTGGTGTTGATAAAGGTGTTCTGTTAAATAATAATTTATCTTCCCTATCCTTTTGATGGTAACTTCATAGACTACTTCACTAAACAGAGTAGGGTCTTCAGGGGCCTCTAAATAATCAAGTTATGCTGCATCAAAGCAAAATCTGAGGGAAATTAAATCTGATGTCCTGGAACTGTAATTTGCAACTGAATCAAATCCGTCCCAATCGCTTAAAAACAGATGCTCTAAGCCTTTTATACCCCACAACCCCTCGTACAACAACCGAATAGCCTTCAAAAAATATAGACTTACCGCTACCATTGATCCCCACGTTAACGGACACTCCCTTGTTCAACTCAATGGTAGTTGAGCTACCAAAGCCGAAAAAATTTTCCAGGGTTACGGACTTAAGCATGGAGCTTGGTTTGGTATACGACAAATTACAACGCAACCCCCACCGTAAAATACCCCCCGACCGGCGCACTGGGGATGATCCCCGGCCCCGGGTACCCCGTAGCCCGCCGCGTAAAGTAGGCCTCATTCAGCACGTTGGATACCCCGGACTCGAAGGTGAACCGCTTCCAGCGGTAAGCCAGCGAAAGGTCCATAACCCCGTAGGCGGGGATGCTGCCGACGATGCCAGATTGGTTGTCCCGCCGGTCCTGCGCCGCGTTGGAGGCATCGGTGAATTGTTGGCTCAGGTAGCTGTGCTGCAATGATCCCTGGAGATTTCCGTAGCCAAAGCGCACCCCGGTCTTCAGGTTCAGCAGGGGGATAAACTCGACCTGATTTCCTTGGATACCGGCAATTTCGGAGTCGGTGTACACCGATCGGGTCAGGCTGGTATTGGCGAAGGCGGTAAGGGTGTAAGCCCGTTCGTTCTTAGATTTCCCCTTTACCATATTCCATTCCACTAGCGATTCAAACCCGTAGATGAAAGCCGATCCGATGTTGCCCCGCAGGCGGATGATGCGGCCGGTCCGGACCTCCTCCCCATCGCCGCCGATCCGGGTTTCGGAGGTGAGGACTTCGCCGAGGCGACCGTTATAACGGAGGCCGAATACGTTGGCGTCATAGGTTAATCTGCCCGCACGGCCCCGTAGTCCGGCATCGGCGGTGTAGCCGTCCTCGTCGGTAATGTCGGGGTCTACCTGAAAGGACGGATTGACGGTGCGGATGTCGGAGAAGGTGACCGAGCGGTAGTTCTGGCTAAAGTTGGCAAAGAATTCCAGCTTATCACTGGTGGTGTAGCTGAGGCCGGCACCGAGCAGGAACCGATCCCGCGCCAGAATCCGGTCGTCAGCAAATTCATCGTCGCGGATGGGGTTGCCCGCCAGGTCGAAATCAATGCGGCGGAAGGTACCCTCGCTGCTGGTTTTGAGGTACTCGTAGCGGATGCCGGGGATAAACGTCAGCTGGTCGTTGAGGTAAAAGATGTGTTCGCCAAAGAGGGCGACGTTGCGGTTCGGGAAGAGAAAGGAGGACTGGTTGGGGTAGGAGGGGAACGCGTCGGTGGCCAACCCGAAGTCAGCGTCGCTGCCGTTGCTGCCGTTGCTGCCCGGTCCCTGCAGCCCGGTGTTGTCGGCTTTGTAAAACTTGGCCCCGATCAGCCCGATGGCGGGATGTCCGCCGATTTTATAGCGGTGGATCAGGCGGGCTTCGGCACCCCAGTTCTGAAACTCGTTGATGAGTAAGTCACGTGGGGCAGTCACGTCGTCGACCTGACTGACCCGGTTGGTGCGGAACCCCACGGCTTTGCGGGCGGCCTTTAGGCCGAAGATATCGACCGTGGCGTTGGTGCGGTCGCTGAATTTGTGTTCGAGGCGTACGTCCAGCAGTTGCCAGTCGACGTCGAACCAGTTCCGGGTGCGGTTGCTCTGCCGGGGATCGTCGTAAAACTGCGCGTCGGTGAGTCCGCCGGCCTGCTGGGCGAGGTAATCGAGGTACGTGTACTCGAAGCTGACCTCCGTTTTGTCGGTCACTTTGTAGTGAACGTCGACGTAGGCATTGTTGCTTTCAAAACCGGAATTGGGGCGAAAGCCGTCGCCGCGTTTGAAGTTGATGAAGCCGTAGTAACCCACCTTGCCCACGGTGCCGCTCACGGAGTTGAAGCTGGTGAATAGACCGAAAGAGCCGATCGTCTGGCGACTGACCAGGCCGAATTTTTTCGTAGCGTCGGGTTGCCGGAAAACGAAATTGATCAGGCCGCCGAACTGGGTGCCGTACTGGAGCCCGGCGGCACCGCGCACAACCTGCACCTCCTGCAGCGCCTCGGCCGGCGGGGTGTAGTAGCTTTCGGGGTAGCCGAGCACGTCGGCGCTGATGTCGTAGCCGTTCTGACGGGTATTGAAACTGGCCGAGCGGTTGGGGTCGAGGCCGCGCCCACCGATGCTCAGTTGCAGGCCCGCATCGTCGGATTCGTAAATGTTCAGACCGCTGACCTCGGCGTAGATCTGGCGGGCCTGGTTGCTGGCAAGGTTGACCGTCAGGGCGTCGAGGCGTACGACCTCGGTCTTTTTGCCGGCGTAAATGGCGGTACCCTCCACAGCGCGCAGGCGGGTGTGGGCACGTTCTTCCTCCTGGGCGGTAACGGTTACGGCGTTGAGGGTTTTAGCGAGGGGAGCAAGGGAATAAATCCTGCTGGTACCGGGGCCTTCCAGCACAACGGTCTCCAGCAGGCTGGTGAAGCCGTAGGCGGAGGTCTGGAAGGTAATTGCATCAAGATTTTCAGGTAGGATAACGGTGGTTTTCCCCTGGCGGTTGGTCTTTGTCAGACTGTTGGTTTCAACAAGGTATACTTCTAGATCAGCTATGGGCAGGTTGTTTTCAATGTTCAGAAAGGTAAGGTCGAGCGTGTTTTGGGCGCGGACGCCGGTGCAGAGGAAGGTCAGGAACAGCAATACCAACCCTGCTGCCCAACCCCTTACTGCGGGGGAAGAAATATAGGAAAACGCTGAACGTCTTATCGGTCTAAAGTCCATGAATGATATCTTCAAAAGGCATCAGCCACGCGGTGCGGGGCGTATCCTCGGTGATGGCGGTCAGATTCACGTCGGGATTAACGTAAACGCGGCTGCCCCGGCCGTTGAGGGCCACGTAACTCTCGGCGTAAACGGCCGGCAAAGGTCCGTTTTTTTGCCGATGTAGGGTAGCGATGTGGTGAGCGAATTCAAGGATAATGTCGGGTTGCGTCGCCAGTTGCTTGTTCTGAAAGGTAGTCAGGTGATCGGCGGGGTTGATGGTGCGGCGTTTGCCGGTCCGGGGGTCAACGACTTTGTAGGTCAGATATCCGGCTTTTTCCATCAGCATCACCCGCCAGCTGAAGCGGTAGCCCGCTTCGGTCCAGAACAGCTCGCCGGGGTTGAAGGCGTAACGCCAAGGGACCAGCAGGTGGGCCAGCAGAATCGTGGCGACGATGAATCCGGGGAGCGGACCCTGCTTTTTTACCGCCTCCTTTTGCACCTGCGGCCGCGCCCCGGAAATATTACTCATTCGGAGATTTCCAGGATAGATTGGAGTAATCTTTTGGATAATGGCTCTTAATGATTTACTTGTTTTGATGAGCGCATGGATAATCCGCTCGTGCACTTCCCCGGAAAAGAACACCAAAGCACTGACGATCATGATGTACGGAAACATCCCGATGGGGAAGAGCACCCGCGTAAGGACGTGAAAGACCACCACGGCGACAAAGGCCCACGGGCGGGTAGGGCGCCAAAGCAAGAGGAACGTGATGAGCAGGTCGTAAGCCGCACCTGACCACGAAAAAGCATAGTGGACCCACCGCTCGTGCACCAGTCCGCCCAGCAGGGGGATATCGTATTTTGCCGGCAGCCAGATCGAGAGGGGTTGCGCTTCCAGCAGCCAGTCGGAATTCAGTTTCGCCAGCCCCGCGTAGAAGTACACCACGCCGACGAATATCTTCAGCGCATCGATCGTCCAGCGGGGAACGCGGGCGTTCGGGTCCGTGCCTTTGTCTACCGAAAAGTAGTCCGCCGCCGGCAACCAGATCAGCAGTAAGCTGAGCAGGGAGACGAAGTAGTGGTGGTTGAGGTACGTCGTCTTGTCCATCAGCTCGATGTAGGTGAAGCTGAGGAAAAAGGCGACGATCGCCAGCCGGTACCGCCAGCCCACCATCACCATGATTGCCGAAATAAAAGCCAGAACGAAAAGTCCGTAGGTCCATGGTCCCAGGGGCTTCACCCACTCGAAATAGCGGTAACTGAAAAAGTAAGTCGGCTCCAGGTAAAGCTTCTCGATCCATCCGTTCCACCAAAAACGCACGATGCTCAGCGCCATCATCAGACCGAAGCCGACGCGAAATACGGCGAGGGGGGCGGGGAAGATCGGGGAGTTAGGAGTAAGCTGGCCATCAGTACGATCTTTGTGCCCGTCACGATTATCCATGGTAAAATGATGTACTAAATACTTTTTCCATATACTCAATCCCCGTCAGCATCAACGTAATCTACGTTGATGCTGAGTGCCTGCAGCATATCGACCTTGAGAAGGACGACGAGCTTTTGCATCTCGTCGTAGAGGGCGAGCATTGCGCCATTATCGGTGCTGACTTGTAAGGCGAAATCTTCGTTCAGGTCGGCGGCGGCGTCTTCGATGGCCCCGAACTGGTTCTTGATCCGGATGCTGAGCAGTTCGCCGTCACGCATCACGTTCAGGGCATCGAGGTAACCGGTCAGGCTGCGCGGCCGCTCGAAAAATGATTTGGCGTAAAGCAACGATTGCTGAAAGAGAATCTTTGATTTACCGCCGTACAAAGACTCCGCGCGGTTGGGCAGCGGGTCATCGCTGAAAGCGCCGGATGGAATACCGACTTTGCCGGCCCGCAAAAATTTCTCGTAGTGAAAAATGTAGTCGTTCACCGTCCGGTCGATGCTGGCCGTAGCGGAGTTGCCGTCGTTCTGAACGAAGGCTTCGGCGTTGGCCCGCCAGTCGTCGAGGGCGATGGTGGTTAGTGCCCGCATCCGCTCGATGAGCCGGGACACGTAAACCCGGTAACCGGCATCGGTGAGGCGGGCTGCAGCGTCCGAGCCGTAAAGGATGTAGTCGAGTGCCGGCAGACCCTGCGCGGTGGTTTGTGACGGCAGGTCAAAATTGATCGCAGTGGCGGAAACGACGTTCTGTCCGATCAGGTCGACGTCGGTCGGGTAGGTATTAATCTGCGCGCGGAGGCGAATTTCTTCCGCTTTACCCATAAGCACGGGACTGAGTCGTTGCCAATTGGCGTAAGCCGCATCGAACTGTACTTTAAAATCCGCTAACTCCGCGTCGCCGGATTCAAACAGGTAAGTCTCCCACGCATCCTGGAGGATGCCGAGCTGGTCGTTAAAACCACTATAGGCGGGGCTGATGATGGCTTCCGACCAGACGGTCAGCATCGCCCGGCGGTCGAAATCGATCGTCATCGGCTCGTCGTCATTCGCTCCGTCCTTATCACAGGCGGAAGCAAATAAAACCAATCCCGTAAATAGTAGAAAGAGGAGGCGTTGCATGGTAAGGGGTTGTAAAGTTTTTTAATAATGGGGAAAGGGAGAGCGGTCAGCAGCTACGATCCGGGCTGCGGACCGCCATGCCCCGCCCCGGTCACGGCGTATTAATTTCCCGCCTGCTCCGGCGCAATACCGAACGTACCGCCGATACTGCTCGCCAGGGTGGCCAGAGCATCGGGGTCAATGTCCCAAAAGCCGTTGTTATCCTCGTTGGCCAGGGTGGTGAGCCAGCCGTCGACCTGGCCAGAGTCGAATCCGCTCAGATTGATGAAGCGCAGACTGTTGATGAATCCGTAAGCTTCGCTCAGGTCGTGGAACGCACCGCCCAGATCGGCGGGCTCGGCGCGCAGTGCGTTTTCGCCCTGTACCAGGTAGTAGATGCTGCGGATGACGAGTACGTTGGCAAGATTGCCCCTGATGACGGCGGCCTGGCGGTCACGCTCGGCGTAGTCTTTGGCAACGATGGCGGCGCGGCCGCGGCGGAAAGCGGATTCCACGTTGATGCTGATGCCGACGTAGTCGGGGTCGGCATCGACCCTGCCGACGTACTTATTCAGAAAATTGTCGGCGGTTCCGAGGTCGATTAGTGGGTTGGCGGGGTCGACGGAGGCACCGTAGAGGTAACCGTATGCTTCGTCCCATTTATGCTCCATGGTGGTGTAGGGCTTACCGTCGGCGGTGGTGCCGGCGTCGTTATCGGTCATGTTGGTGGCTTCGTCGAGCACGGCGGGGCTGAGGTAGTTGTTGGCGATCTGGTCGAACATCAGAGCTCCGATCAGGGACTTGGCGAAGGCTTGGTTGTACTCCAGCCCACTGGCGTTAACGTAGCGGACTTTGTCGCCATCGGCGATCTGGCCGGCGATACCGGGGGCGGCGAGTTCGTTTCGGTTCGGAAATACTTCGCTTACCTGGCCGGCGATCCAGCCGTCGAAATCGGCCTTGATGGCGGCGCTGGTGGTAACATCGGTGAAGAAAAGGTCGCGGCTGGCGGCTACCTTGGAACGGATGGTTTTCGTGGAAGCGTTCAGGGCGGCGTCGGCAAACGGATCGGTACCGGCTTCGTTACGGAACATATTGTCGAGGCCGGTTTCGGTCTGGTCGAAGTCGAGCAGGGCGTCGGCAAGTTCATTAGCCATGGCGATGCGATCGGACTGACCGGTGAAAGAAACCGTGTTTTCTCCGGCGCGGGAGAAGGTGTAGTTGGGGGGGACTTCGAAGGACGAACCGTTGTCGTCATCGTCTATACATCCAGTCGCTGCGGCGAGTAGAAAAAATCCTAAGATGAGGTAGAAAAAATGTTTCATCGATGGTTGGAGTTGCTGGGTTTGAAAGCTCTATTTTTATCTGTACTAATTCTTAATAGCGCAAAGGTAGGGTTAGGTACGGGGGTGTGCAAGCTTTAGCTTTCTTATTTTGATCAAATCTTAATAAGGTAAAGGTGGACTCGAGTTTGGGCGAGGATAAGGGCGCGGTCGCGGGATGCAAAGGTTTTGTTTTTAGGGTAATGGTGGAAGGCGTATATCGAAAAACGGAGGTGGATATCTTGCTTTAATTTTTAAACTTTTATTAAAACATAAAAGTAATAATATATTGATTGTCAGGTAGTTGTGAAGAATCGGCCTCGTTTGAACCTGCCCCGTTTGCCCTCAAACCCAAGCCGTTAGTCCATTCACCGCTCCCAAAGACCTTTCCCTGCACCCGCGGCCGCGCCCAAATCCCTAACTTGTCCCAAGTCAAAACCTTAATTCAATGCTAGAATCACTCTGGAACGCCACCCGCAAGGGCCTCGGAGACCTTTCCACCACCATGAGCGAAGGCGCCAAGGAAAAAACCCTGACCATAATTGAAGACTGGCTCGAAATCTTCCCCCAACTCGCCGAATACGGCCTGGAGATCACCAGTTTCTCCATGGGGCTGGCCATCAGCCCGAGCCTCAACGTAGAGCTGCTCGGCAGCCACGCTAACTGGTCCGACGAAGCCATCGCCCGACGTCTGACCGGGCACAAAGGCGAGCACGCCATCACCACCGTCCTCTCCACCATCCGGACCGCCTACCGCCTCCAGCGCCAAACCAAGGCCCCCCTGCGCGACCCCCTCATTCTGAAGATCACCGTCAAGATATCCCCGGAGGTTCGAGTCGTCCTCGGCCAGCCCGTCATTGAGGGGTGAGACCGGCCGCCAGACCGCCGCTGCCGTTTGCACGCCTCCACGAATTAACCGGCTCAGATCGGGGCTACCGTATTTGCGAAGCGCGTACGGTAGTCACTCCCCGCCCCATCTTCCTGCCCGCCAGCCTGTTTTTCCGCCGCCCGCCGCTTCCAGACCTCCACGCAAATGAAAATTCTGATCGCCCCCGATAAATTTAAAGCTACCCTGACGGCCTCCCGGGTCGCCGAAGCCATCGCCCGTGCCCTGCGGCATAAGTTCCCCGACGCCCAAATTCACCAGCAGCCCATGGCCGACGGCGGCGAGGGCAGCCTCAACCTGATCGCCGCCACCCTCCCCGGTCTCAAAACGCAGCGCCTCCGGGTCACCGGCCCCCTGCGCAAACCCGTCACGGCCCGATACCTCTACGGTAACGGCCACGCCTTCATCGAAACCGCGGAGGCCTGCGGATTGAAACACGTCCCAGTTCCCCGCCGCGATCCTCGGTACACGACCACCATCGGCGTGGGGCAACTCATCGACGACGCCATCGCCCGGGGAGCAACCGACGTCACCCTCTTCCTCGGCGGCAGCGCCACCAACGACTGCGGAGTGGGCATGGCCGCCGCCCTCGGCTACCGTTTTTTCAGCGACCGGCCGAACGACTTCGTGCCCACCGGCGAATCTTTGTGCTACGTTCAGCGAATCGATACTAACGGAGTGCCCACCCACCTCCAAAAAGTCCGTTTTACCGCCGTTTGTGACGTTGACAATCCGCTTACGGGGCCACGGGGGGCTACCCACGTCTACGCGCCTCAGAAGGGAGCCGTGCCCGAAGACCTTGCCGGCCTGGAGGAGAACATGGCTCACTTTGCCAACACCGTCGCTGACTGGAAAGGTCTTCGGCTCCAAAATTTACCGGGGGCCGGTGCCGCCGGAGGTTTGGCCGCCGGTGCCATCGCTTTTCTCAACGCCGACCTGCGTCCGGGCATCGACGTAATCATCGAAGCCGTCGGCTTCGATGCCTTGCTCGAAAACGTCGACCTGGTTGTAACCGGAGAAGGCAAGATCGACGCGCAGACGCCCTGCGGTAAGGTCGTCAGTGGCGTCGCGCGGCGGGCCAAAGCCGCTGGTGTTTCCCGGGTGATCGCCCTCTGCGGCCGCAACGAACTGAGCGAAAAAGCCGCCCGGGCCATGGGCCTCGACGCTGTCCACGCACTCCTCGACCTACCCGCAATGACGTCGGCAAGGGCGCTCCACCGGACGGAGGAGGCGCTGGAAGAACTGATTGGGCGCAGGTTTTGATACATTGCGAAGGAATTCAATCGCCTTCGGTAAATTTTTCACCGGCTGGTGCCGGTGCTCTTTACGAAGCTCAGCGAGCTCTATGAAATGAATCATTGTATGACCACCAAACGTATCGGCCTTTTGCTCGGGCCGCTGGCCTTCCTACTCGTCCTGTTTATCGTACGCCCGCAGGGCTTACCCTTCGCCGGTACCGCCGTTCTGGCCGCTACGGCCTGGATGGCCATCTGGTGGACGACCGAGGCCATCTCCATTGCGGTCACTTCGCTGCTTCCGATCATCCTATTTCCGCTCACGGGAGTACTTCCCGCTTCTGAGATCACGGCTTCCTACGGGCACTACATCGTCTTCCTCTTCCTGGGCGGATTCATGATCGCCATGGCCGTCGAGCGCTGGAATCTGCACCGGCGCATCGCCTTGGGCACGATCGCGCTGATCGGGTCCAACCTGAAGATGATCATCCTGGGGGCCATGCTGGCCACGGCTTTTCTTTCCATGTGGATTTCCAACACGGCTACCTCGGTCATGATGCTGCCCATCGCGATGGCCATCGCCAGACAACTGGCCGATGACCCCGCTACGGAGGAGGATGAAAACGAAACCTTCGGTAAAGCGCTCATGCTGGCCATCGCGTACTCGGCGTCAATCGGAGGCATGGCAACGCTGATCGGTACACCGGTCAACGGGGTACTGCTCGGGCAGGTGGAAACCGTCTTCGGCGTCGAGATCGGGTTTATGGACTGGTTCTGGATCGGCTTCCCGATCTCCATGCTGCTGCTCTTCATCTGCTGGTGGTACCTGACGCGCATCGCCTTCCGTTTCAAAGCGTCGGCATTTGCGGGCGGGCGGGCGGAGGTGCGCCGGTTGCAACGGGAACTGGGGCCAATCTCGCGCGAGGAGATCAAGGTACTGATCGTGTTCGTCTGCACCGCGCTGGCCTGGATCTTTCGAGAATCGCTGGCCGAAATCCTTCCGGGAATCAACGATTCGGTGATCGCCATGATCGGCGCAACGACGCTTTTCCTGATCCCGGGCCGGGAAGCAGGGGAGAAGCTACTGAGCTGGGACGAGGCGGTGCGTTTACCCTGGGGCGTGGTGCTTTTATTGGGCGGGGGCTTTGCACTGGCGGCGGGTTTCAGCGCCGGCGGTCTGGCGGATTACATCGCGGCCAATCTCAGTGTGCCGGAGACGGTGGGGGTACTGCTGATCACCCTGCTGGTGGTGGCGGCGGTTAATTTTCTGACCGAGATCACGAGCAACGTGGCCACTACGTCGATGCTGTTGCCCGTGCTGGCCGTGGCGGCCGGTCCCCTCGGAGTCAGCCCGTCGTCGCTGATGGTACCGGCTACGCTGGCGGCTACCTGCGCCTTCATGTTACCGGTCGCTACGCCGCCAAACGCAGTCGTCTTCGGTTCGGGCTACCTCACGATTCCCGATATGGCGCGTGCGGGCTTTCGGATGAATCTGGTGTCCATCTTCATCATCACGTTGGCGTGTTACTATATGCTGCCACTTCTGGCGGGCTTTGCGTTTTAGGGCGCGGCCGCGGGTGCAAAAAAGGGGTTTAGAAGCAAGGACCCCACGTATCCTGATGCCTGAACCTATCGGATCCGCCTTACTCTTTCAGCAGATATACCGTTGTGAACGTAGTCTCGTCGTCACTACCGAATCCGATGGTGGTTGCGGTTATCGAGGCCGTTAATCCGTTCCTGTCGTAGAAGAGGTACCCATCGAGGTTCATGATCGACGGTACGCAGCTCACTACTTTTTGGTTTTTATAGCTCTTGCCGTCCAACTCGAATTCAGGTACGGCGGCCACGTAATCTCCGGTGAACTTTTCGCTGCCATCGAAGAAAACGCAGTCGGCGTAGGTGAGGTCCGCCACCGTGGGGGCATCCAGGCGGAGGCTGTCGGAGCCGTAGAAGTAGAAAAGACTGCTACGCTGACGATCTTCAGCGCTGATGGCGATTACGCCCTCCTGGCGCAGGGCGGTGTACACTATGGGGTTCGGGTTGTTGTTTATACTCTCCGTAAACTCGATGGTTTCCGGCGTAACGCCCGTGATGGACAGCTTAAGTTCCTGACGGTTCCCATTTGGGATAATCTCTCCACACTGATAAGATATCTCCTCATATGCATTGAATTGTCCTACCCCGGGTTCCTGGAAATTGACCCGCTCGGGACTGACGATGGGGTCCGGTACAGGTTCGACGGGAGCCGGTACGGCATTTTTCTCGCAGGCGGCGAATAACAACAGAAGGGCGGAGACGAAGAATATGCTTTGGAGAAGTTTCATGATAGGATAGGTTTAACCGTTTGGACGTAAAACACAATACCGGGTGTTGGTAACAAAATACGTTTTTTTTAATTTGGTGTTTGATGATCCGATTCAGGGTGTGTATCACGAGATGCACGGATTGTAACTTTAGATCAAATCCTAACAAGATGACAGACCAAGAGAAAACTGACCTTATTTTAGAATCGATGCGTGCCGAGGTAGCTGCTTTCGTTAAGACACAGGGACAGATCACTTCGTCCACCGAATACGAAGATGAAGTACTTTCTCAGTCGCGCAAGTTTGCCGCTGGCCTAGTAGCTCACTCTTCTGATAAAGCCCGTAAAAGTCGTAACGCTAAAAAAAAGTCCTGACCTCCTTCGGCCATGTAGAGCTCGACAAGCGCCATATTTTAGCCGGCGGGACAACATCCTTTG